>NNBV01001201.1_pt1 | contig 17343 bp, 14 predicted proteins | sample 1173771 | NCBI WGS metagenome assembly NNBV01 (sample SAMN07173938, study PRJNA388173) | plant metagenome | isolation source: symbiotic tissue sample KVS11 | place: Norway: Troms, Kvaloya island | reverse complement strand
AACGCTGTCGCCTCGCTCCCCTCCTTCCAGCCCCAGGCCGGCGCGATCCAGAACCGTCTTGCCACCGGCAAGCGGGTCAACTCGGCCATCGACAGCCCGGTGAACTTCTTCACCGCCGCCTCGCTGAACGAGCGTTCGAGCCAGCTCACCGGCCTGCTCGACGGCATCTCCAACGGCATCCAGACCATCCAGTCGGCTTCCAAGGGCATCGACAGCATCACCAAGCTGGTGTCGTCGCTCCAGTCGACCGTCAAGCAGGCCCAGGCCGACGCGGCTCAGAACCGCCCGACCAAGGCCGGTACGGCTCTCGCCACTGCTGCTGAAGCAGCCGTGACCAGCAAGAGCCTCAAGGACATCGCGCTGGACAAGAAGGTTGTCGGCGCTGATGCCCTCGCGACGGCTGCCACCGCCACCAGCTCGGGCGACCTGGGTATCATCGACACCCAGACCTTCATCGGTTTCTCGATCACGGCCGGCAGCACGACCTACACCGCCTCGATCAGCAGTGCGAACGCCACGGTTCGCGATGTCGTCAACGAGGTCAACAAGTCGGGTATCGCCACCGCCTTCGTCGACGAGAAGGGCCAGCTCAACATCAAGGGCAACGGATCCGATACACTCGCTTTCGGCTTCGCCACCTCAGCAGCCGACGCCGCAACTGCGATCTCCGACGCTGCGGCTGCGGCAACGGCGGACAACACGTCTCTGGGCTTTCTTGCGAATGACGCGGCGGTCGCAACGTCGACCCTGACCTCCTCGAACGTGACCTCGGCTGTCCGCTCGAACCTCATCCAGCAGTTCAACGACCTGCGCACGCAGATCGACGAACTGGCCAAGGACTCCGGCTACAACGGCGTCAACCTGCTGCAGGGTGACAAGGTCTCGATCCAGTTCAACGAAAAGACCGGGAAGAACCAGTCCAAGCTGGACATCCAGGGCTCGACACTGTCTGCCGACAACCTGGGCATCTCGCTGGCCACCAACACCAAGGTGACCGGCCAGTTCAACTTCCAGAACGACTCTGATCTGGATGCTGCCACGAAGTCGCTGACCGGTGCGCTGACCTCGCTGAAGTCCCTCTCCTCGGGCCTCGGCGCCAACCTCTCGGTTGCCCAGACCCGCCAGGACTTCACCAAGGACCTGAGCAGCGTCCTGACCCAGGGTGCCGACAACCTCGTCGCCGCCGACGGCAACCAGGAAGCCGCCAACCTGCTCGCGCTGCAGACCCGCCAGCAGCTCTCGCAGACGGCCCTGTCGCTTTCCAACCAGTCCGACCAGGCCATCCTGCGTCTGTTCTGATCCTTCGTCCGCAGAACGCGGGCTAGCCCACAGAAAGTGGGCCGAAGCCGAAAAAAGGCGGCAGGGCGAAAGCCCTGCCGCCTTTTTACTGTTCCCATCGCCCGTTCCCGCACCGGCAGTGTGCGTCTTCCTCTGCCGCGGAACTTAGCATCGGCTTAACCATGTCTGGCGGCATAGGCTGACGGGTGGCATTCGCCCTTCCAAATTTACCAGTCGTTACGGGCTGGAGGCCAAGTGTCGAGTCGTCAGGGCCAGAACGGCCGCGACGCCAGAAGGCATCATCCCAGAAGGGTTTTCAGTTATGGCCGTCACTCTCTCGTCGGGCGTTCGCAACGCCGTCGCCTCGCTCTCCTCCGTCCAGTCCCAGGCCGGCGCGATCCAGAACCGTCTTGCCACCGGCAAGCGGGTCAACTCGGCCATCGACAGCCCGGTGAACTTCTTCACCGCCGCCTCGCTGAACGAGCGTTCGAGCCAGCTCACCGGCCTGCTCGACGGCATCTCCAACGGCATCCAGACCATCCAGTCGGCTTCCAAGGGCATCGACAGCATCACCAAGCTGGTGTCGTCGCTCCAGTCGACCGTCAAGCAGGCCCAGGCCGACGCGGCTCAGAACCGCCCGACCAAGGCCGGTGCGGCTCTCGCCACCGCTGCCGAAGCAGCCGTGACCAGCAAGAGCCTCAAGGACATCGCGCTGGACAAGCGCGTCCGGGATACGACGGGCGTCGATGCTCTCGATGACGGCCTCAAAAACGACGCCACCGCCACCAGCTCGGGTGACTTGGGCGTCATCGAGGCCGACACCTTCATCGGTCTCTCGATCAAGTCCGGCAGCACGACCTACACCGCCTCGTTCTCCTCGGCCAACGCCACGGTCCGTGACGTCGTCAACGAGATCAACAAGTCGGGTGTCGCCACTGCCTTCGTCGACGAGAAGGGCCAGCTCAACGTCAAGGGCAACGGTTCGGAAGACGTCGAGTTCGGTATCGGCTCGGATGCGGTGGCGGCTACCGCCATCACCGACGCGGCCGCCGGCAACGGCAACACGGCCTTCGGCTTCCTGCAGGCGGACGCCGTCACGGCTACCGCGATCAAGGGCCAGGCTGTCACCTCTGCGGTTCGCTCGAACCTCATCCAGCAGTTCAACGACCTGCGCACGCAGATCGACGAACTGGCCAAGGACTCCGGCTACAACGGCGTCAACCTGCTGCAGGGTGACAAGGTCTCGATCCAGTTCAACGAAAAGACCGGAAAGAACCAGTCCAAGCTGGACATCCAGGGCTCGACACTGTCTGCCGACAACCTGGGCATCTCGCTGGCCACCAACACCAAGGTGACCGGCCAGTTCAACTTCCAGAACGACTCTGATCTGGATGCTGCCACGAAGTCGCTGACCGGTGCGCTGACCTCGCTGAAGTCCCTCTCCTCGGGCCTCGGCGCCAACCTCTCGGTTGCCCAGACCCGCCAGGACTTCACCAAGGAGCTGTCCAGCGTCCTGACCCAGGGTGCCGACAACCTCGTCGCCGCCGATGGCAACCAGGAAGCCGCCAACCTGCTCGCGCTGCAGACCCGCCAGCAGCTCTCGCAGACCGCCCTGTCGCTCTCGAACCAGTCCGACCAGGCCATCCTGCGTCTGTTCTGATCCTTCGTCCGCAGAAAGCGGGCTTGCCCACAGAAGGTGGGCCGAAGACAAAAAGGCGGCGGAGCGCAAGCTCCGCCGCCTTTCGCGTACCCGAGCAGCCCCACAACCCTCGCAGCCGCACGCGGCGTTAACTCTTTTTTATCCCTAACAAGGAATGATCGACGCAGATCAATCGAACGGGCGCGGATTCGCGTTCAGGGGACCGAACATGGCCGGACCAATTCTCTCGAGCGGCGTTCGCAACAACCTGCTCACCCTGCAGCAGACGACGGCTCAGCAGAATGTCATCCAGAACCGTCTCGCCACCGGCAAGAAGGTCAACTCGGCCATCGACAACCCGGTGAACTACTTCACCTCGCTGTCCCTGAGCGATCGATCGAGCCAGCTCAACGGCCTGCTCGACGGCATCTCCAACGGCATCCAGACCATTCAAACGGCATCGAAGGGCATCGACAGCATCACCAAGCTGGTGCAGTCGCTCCAGTCGACGGTCAAGCAGGCCCAGGCCGACGCGGCCCAGAACCGCCCGACCAAGGCCGGTACGGCTCTCGCCACCGCTGCTGAAGCAGCCGTGACCAGCAAGAGCCTCAAGGACATCGCGCTGGACAAGCGCGTCGTCGGCGCCAACGCCACGGCCGACGCTGCGACCGCCACCAGCGCGGGCGACCTGGCGATCATCAACACCGACACGTTCATCGGTCTCTCGATCAAGTCGGGCAGCACCACCTATACCGCCTCGTTCTCCTCGGCCAACGCCACGGTCCGTGACGTCGTCAACGAGATCAACAAGTCGGGTGTCGCCACCGCCTTCGTCGACGAGAAGGGCCAGCTCAACGTCAAGGGCACAGGCTCGGAAGACGTGGAGTTCGGTATCGGCTCGGATCCGGTGGCGGCTACCGCCATCACCGACGCGGCCGCCGGCAACGCCAACACCGCCTTCGGCTTCCTGCAGGCGGACGCAGTCACAGCGACTGCGATCAAAGGTCCGACCATCACCTCGGCGGTCCGCTCGAACCTCATCCAGCAGTTCAACGACCTGCGTTCGCAGATCGACCAGCTCGCCAAGGATTCGAGCTTCAACGGCATCAACCTGCTGCAGGGCGACCGCCTCTCGATCGTCTTCAACGAGAAGACCGGCACCAACCAGACCAAGCTGGACATCCAGGGCTCGACATTGTCAGCCGACAATCTCGGCATCGCGCAGGCCGTCAACACGCAGCTCGGCGGCTTCTTCAACTTCCAGAACGACTCCGATCTCGACAAGGCCACGGTGGCGCTGACGAGTTCGCTGACCTCGCTGAAGTCGCTATCCTCGACCCTGGGTTCGAACCTCTCGGTCGCCCAGACCCGCCAGGATTTCACCAAGGAACTCTCCAACGTCCTGACACAGGGCGCCGACAACCTCGTCTCGGCCGACTCGAACGCGGAAGGCGCCAGCCTGCTGGCCCTCAACACCCGCCAGCAGCTTTCGCAGACCGCCCTGTCGCTCGCCAACCAGGCCGACCAGGGCGTCCTGCGGCTCTTCCAGTAAGCGACGCCGCCTCGGCCCGCCCCTCCCCTCCAGCCAGAAGGCGGGACAGACATGGCACTCAAGGTCGAGCTCAAGCCGCGCGAGCGCATCATCATCGGCCAGGTGGTGATCCGCAACGACGAGCAGCGCACCCGCTTCTTCATCGAGGGCGACGCGCCGATCCTGCGCGAGAAGGACATCCTGACCGCCACGACCGCCGATACGCCGGCCAAGAAGATCTACCTGGCGATCCAGCTGATGTATCTGGCCCAGAATGCGACCGAGGGCTACCAGACCTATTTCGAGCTGGTGCAGGACTTCGTCGGCGCGGCGCCCAGCGCCCTGCCGCATGTTCACGAGATCAATAACCGCATCTTAAGTGACGAGCTGTACAAAGCTCTCAAGGCTGCGAAAAAGCTGATCGCCTACGAAGCGGAACTGATTGCTCATGCAACACGGGTTTAACGCCTACGCCGCCGCTGCGAAATCGGCCCAGTCCACCGTTTCACCACGCGAGCTTGAAGCCTCTCTTCTCATCAAGGCGGCCACCCGCCTGCAATCCGTCGGCGACGAATGGGAGATGCGCAAGGGTGAGCTCGACGAGGCGCTCGCCTATAACCGCAAGCTCTGGACGCTCCTGGTTTCGGCCGTGATCGCGGAGGACAATCCCCTGCCGGTCGGCATCAAGCAGAACATCCTGGCGCTCGCCAACTTCATCTTCAACCGGACGTTCCAGATCTCCGCCGATCCGCAGGCGCAGCATCTGACCGTGCTCGTCGGCATCAACCGCGACGTCGCCGCCGGCCTGCGCGGCCGCTGAACAGTCCAGGCCCGGCTTTCGAACAAGAAAGGGCGTCACCGTTTCGCGGTGGCGCCCTTTTCTATTGGGTCGGGAGCGAACGCCCGGGCGGCGTTGAAGCCCCCGCACGCGACGGCAGGCTCAGAGATAGTTCGTCAGCGAGAGCTTGGAGAGGATCGACGTGGTCTGGTAGCTCGCCTGCAACCGCGTCTGGAGCGCCAGGATCTGCACCGCGACCTCCTCGGTTGTGACGTTCTCGACGCCCGCCAGCGCCGTTGTGAGATAGTTCTTGGTGCTCTCGTGACGTTCCTTGGCCCGCGCCATGGAGGTCTGCGCCGAGCCGAATTCGGTGATGATCTCGGCCGGCTTCTGGACGCCCCCGCCGAAACCGAGCTTCTCGCTGACGCGCGACGTCATGGCCTCGTAGCGCGCCTGCGAATTGGCATCGCCGGCCGGGAAACTCTCGATCGCCATCACCGCGAACTGCGCCAGGCCGACCCGGAAGGCCTCCTCGTTGGCGCGCGCGCCGGTGCCGACGATCTGGCCCTTGTCCACCTGCACGCTCGCGGTGCTGCGGGCCGGGTCGCTGCCATCGTCGCCCTGATACCAGATCACGGTGTTGGCGGCGGTACCGGCCACCGGCGCGGCCGTGGCGGTGTCGTAGGGCGGCCCCGGCACCCGCAGCGGCGGGTTGCTGACGCTGCCGGCGAAGAAATTCTTCGCAGCGACCTGCGACGACGCGGCCGACAGCGTCGTCGCCGCGCCCTTGGTCAGCGCGGCCGCGATCGAGGTGCGCAGGTTGGCGGCGGTCGCGTTGGCGTCCACCCCGATCTCGAAACTGTTGCTGGCCGCGCCATCGGTGTTGGGCGCGCGCGCCGTCAGCACGATCTCCTCCTGCGTGCCATCAGGCAGGTTGAGCTTGAACCGCAGCGTGTCCCCTGCCGTCGGCTGGCTGGCCACGTTGATGGCGACGTCGGCAGGCGGGCCGGCGGTGTAGGTCGAGACCAGCGCGGCCGAACTGCTGGCGGCGCCGGCGATCTTGAAGCCGTAGCCATGCGCGGGCGCCTCGTCGGCGACGGTCGCGGTCGTGCCTGCGCCGCCCGTCGTCAGCCGGCCGAGGCCGGAGACGCCGAGATCGGCCTGCTTGCGCTCCGAGATCATCTGCCTCAGGCCGGCGCGCCCGGCGCCGTCGCCGTCGACCATCTCCGCATAGCTGACCGTTGGCGGTATGTCGGCGGTCTTGCCCGAAAACAGATAGCGGCCGTTCACGGAGGTGTTGAGCATGTCGAGGGTCTGCTTGAACTTCTCCTCGGCCAGGACCTGCGGAGCCGAACGGCCGGTCGAGCTCGCGACATAGCTGTTGGAGCGCGTGTCGTTGACGGTCTCGCTGGCCAGCTTGGCGAAGTTCTGCACCGCCTGCGTCGACAGCTTCAGGTTGACGGTCCCCAGCGAAATCCCACCGAGCCAGGAATCGAGGCTCGAGACCTTGGCGTTGAGGTCGAGGCTGGTGCGCCTGTCGGCGCCGAGGTCGCCATAGCTCTCGGCCTTCTGCTGGGTCGCGAGCTGGCGTTCGAGATCGGTCAGCTCGCTGCGGTTGGAGACGAAACTGTTGGGCTTGGCGGCGCGGTAGGCCCCGGTGCCGTAGGATGTGATGGTCATGGCGGGCTCACACTCTCATCAATACGTCCATCATCTCCTTGACGGTCGAGATGATGCGGGCGTTGGCGGCATAGGCCGTCTGGAGTTCGATCAGCGTCGACATCTCCTGGTCGACATTGACCTGCGACGTTTCCTGGAAGCGGCTCTGGACCGCGGCCAGCGCGACCTGCTGGCCCTCGTCGAGCCGCTGCGCCGTTTCGACCGCCTGCCCCTGCGAGGAGACGACGCGCTGGACGAAGCTCGAGACGGTCGAGGTCGTGGTCGCGGCAGCCCCGTCGAGGCCGGTGCGGTTGGTGATGCTCTGCTGGCTCTGGGTCAGCCGCTGCAACATCAGCTGCGGCCGGGTCGTATCGCCCTGGGCCGTCGTCGTGTCGAACACGACAAGCTTCGAGCGGTCGGCGATCAGCGCCGCGTTGACCGAGATCCGCCCGGCGAAGCCGACGATCTGCGAACCGTTCTCATAGGACCCCGTATAGGTGGCGCCGCCCGCCCCGCCATCGACGAAGAAGGGCAGTTCGGCGCTTCCGCCCGCCGAGGACAGGGTCGTCGCCGTCGGCCGCGAGGTCAGCGCCTTGACGTCGCGCGTGCCGGCTGCGCCGTCATCGACGATGCGCAGCACCGAACCGGTGTTGGTGACCGTAAAGCCGCCACCGATCGCTGCCTGCATCTGCGCGGCGACGGATGCGGGGCCGCCCGAGAAATCGATGCCGATGACGCGGTTGTTGGCGTCCCCGCTCGCCGACGCCGGCAGCGGCAGCGACGCGGCCGATTCGACGCGAACGAAGGTGAAGCGCTGCGTCGCGCCGCCCGGCGTCGCCGCATAATCGAGCGTGACCTTGTTGCCGGATTGCAGGCCGGCGAGATCGACTTCGAATCCCGTCGCAGCGCCAGCGGTCACCGCCGTGCCGGCGATCTGGCGGTCCGACAATGCGCTCGACATCTGCGCCGCGATCTCGTCGAGCTGCGCCTGCGCCTGAACCAGCGTCGTGTCGCGCATCTCGATGAAAGCCGCGATCTCGCCGGAACGGAACGCCTTGCTCGCGATGGCGTCCATCACGCCGCCGGAGCTGGTGGTCATGGTGATCGTGCCGACGCCGCGCTTGGCGGGGTCGCTGCTCCACTGCGCGTCCGCCCCGAGGCCGGAATGCTCGTCGAAGCCGAAGGTCACGGCCGGGCGGCCGTCGAAAATCTGCGTGCCCGAGCCGGTGATGACGCTGATCGAGCCGCGCGCGTCCTCGCTCGTCTTGATGTCGATGTATTGCGACAGCTCCGACAGGATCAGGTCGCGCTGGTCCTTGAGGGCGGCGGTCGAGGGGTCGTTGGGCGTTCCGACGACCCGCGCATTCACGTTCGTCAGCGCGTTCAGCAGGTTGTTGACCTGCGTGACGCCGCTGGCGATGCCGCTCTCGGCCTGCCCGCGCAACGCCTGCACGCCATTGGACAGGGTGTTCAGCCGGTTGGCGAGCTGGCCGGCCGAATCGAGCACCGCCGTGCGCAGGCTGTAGGAGGACGGGTCGTTCTGCAATGCCTGGAGCGACGAGGTGAAACCGCTATAGACCGTGTCCAGCGCCGTCGAGCTGCCCGGCGCGCCATACAGCTTGTCGACGTTGGACAGCATGTCCGCCCGCGTCGAGGTGTAGGCGGCGCCCGACGATTCCTGCCAGAGCTGGTGCTGGACGATCTTGTCGAGCAGGCGCTGGACCTGCGTGCTCTGCGTCCCGACGGTCTGGCCGCTCAGGCTGTCGGCGGTCGAGACCGTGCGACGGACATAGCCCGTCGTCCCCGCATTGGAGACGTTCTGCGAGACGATGCCGATGCCGACCTGCGTGGCGTTCAGCCCCGCGATGGCCGTGTTGAGAGACGTGCTGAGACCCATTGCCAGCTCCTGTCGCGACTAGCTGTCCTTCTGGACAGCGCCAAGCCCGGTGTCGAAGACCTGCTTCGAAGGCCTCAGCGGATGATGCTGAAGACGTCGCGCAGCATTTCCTGCGCGGTGGTGATGACCTTCGTATTGGCCGAGTAGGCCTGCTGGGTGACGATCATCTTCGAGAATTCGTCGGCGATATCGGTGTTCGATTGCTCGACATTGCCGCCGATGAGCTGCGAGGTGCCGAGCCCGATGATCGGCGGGCCGGACTCGATCGTCTCCTCGAACGCGCCGCCATCGAGGCGCTTCAGCGCGTTGTCGGCGTTGAAGCGAGCGACCGAGAGCTGCGCCAGCGCCACGACCTGGCCGTTGCTGAAGGTGCCGATCACTTGGCCGGTGGCCGAGACGCTTGTTCGGTCGAGCGTGCCGGCCGTGTAGCCGTCCTGGCGGACCGAGCGCGCGTCGATCTGCCCGCTGACGTCGCCGTTCTGGGTCAGGCCGTTGCCGCCGGTGGTGACGTTGACGCCGGTGATGGTCGTGCCGGCAATCGTCATCGTCGGCAGCGCGATGTTGCCGTTGGCCGGCGCCGTCAGCTGGCCCGTCGAACCGAAGGTGACATCGACATTGGTGTTGCGGTAGGCGACGGCTGCGCCGGTCGCACCCGTATTCTCGGCGACGAACAGGTTCCAGGTATCGACCGTGGCCGGCGGGCCTGCAGCCGCATTGGTGGTCTTCGCCCAGCGCATCTCGACGCTGGTCGCCTTGCCCAGCGCGTCATAGACCGTGACCGACCCGCCCGGGATCGACTGGCTGAGGAAACTGGTGATTTCGCTGCCGATGACGATGCCCGTGCCGCCCTGGGTGGTCGAGAGCGGATTGCTGGTGAAGCCGGTCGGGCTCAGCAGCTCCGAGCCTGGCACGGTCGTCTTGGCATTGTTGGTGCCAGGAAAGGCCGGGATATTGGCGCGGTACTCGATCGAGGTCGTCGCCTTGGCCGGGAACTGCTCCTTGGTGATGCGCAGCACCTCGGGCTGCGTGCCCACGAGCTGGCCCGTCACGGTGTCGATCTTCAGCCCCTTGAGATAGTAGCCGGAGCCGTTGACCAGATAGCCGTTGGCGTCGAAATCGAAGTCGCCGCGGCGCGTGTAGAGATTGGAGTTCGAGAACTGGGTGTTGCTGCCCAACCCCGTCGTGCGCTGGTCGACGACGAAGAAGCCGTCGCCGTTGATCGCGGCGTTGGTGTCGATCCGGGTCGCGGTCAGGTCACCCTGGATCGAGTTCGTCGCCTGGCTGTAGGCCGCGACCGAACCCGAGATCTGCCGGTTCAGCGCCGAGTCCGGCACCAGGTCGGAGAAGGTCGTATCGACCCGCTTGAAACCCGCCGTGCGGGAGTTGGCGATGTTTCCGGAGATGTTTTCCAGCGCATAGGACTGCGCCTGCATCCCCGAAACCGCCGTCGTCAACGCGCTGAAGACACCCATGAAACCCTCACCTCGACCGGCGCCCCCAAAGGGCGACCCTCAACTTCAAGGCGATAACTGCACGGCCCATGCCATGATGAAGGGCCTTATATTTCAGTATCTTGCATGGTTTAGAAGGGGTTTCGCGGTCGTTTCAGCCGGGCAGAATCCGCCAGCCCCGGCAGAATCTGCCTAAGCAGGCATGACGGCGTCAGCGTGTCAGGGCGCGGCCTGTTCCGGCACGCCGCGCCAGGAGGACAGGTCGCCGGCGACGTCGCCGAGGCTGGGCGGCGTCGCCTCGACGAAGGGCAGCGGCCGACAGACCGCCAGCGCGGCGAGTCCGATGCGCGCCGTCAGCAACCCGTTCAGGACACCTTCGCCAAGCTTGGCCGAGAGCCGCGCCGCCAGCCCCTGCCCCACCACCTGCTGGATCACGGCGTCGCCGGCCGCGATGCCGCCGGTGACGACCAGATGTCCGAGCACCTGCCGCGCCAGCCGGATCAGACCAAGCGTGCCGGGTCGTCCGGCATAAATGCCGGCGATCGTCCGCAGCAGACGCGCACAGGCGACCAGCACGAAGACGACGTCGATCAGCGCACGCGGGCTCACGGCCGTGACCAGCGAAACGCGCCGCGCCGCCTGGGCGATCTGCGCCTGCGCCAGGGCATCGAGTGGCGCCATCAGGCTGCGCTCGGCGATCGTCAGCACGTCGCGCGCCGCAAAAAGCTGCGGCAGGCTGTCTGCAAGGAACGCCCGTCCCTTCGCCGTGTCCGCACGCGACGCATAGAGCCCGCGCAACGCCTCGGCCACGGCCTGGGCCTCCGCGAGGCTGTTCCCGGCGAGCGCGGCCATGGCGCGCAGGCGCAGCGCCTCGACCTTGCGCTCGCGCAGGATGTCGCGGAGCACGCGGATGAGCATGACGAGCAGCGCCAGGGCCGCGACAGCCGCGCAGGCCAGCGCCGCATAGCCCAGCACCGGGCTCTGGTTCATCAGCGAGACGATGGTGCGCTCGGCCCAGACCCCGACCGAGAGCGTCAGGAAGCCCGACAGCCCAGCGACGAACAGCCCGCCCCAGGACCAGCGCCGCCGCGCCACGGCCACTGCGGCAGGCTCGACCACATCGATCGGCTCGCTTTCGGGCAGGATGGCGATACCGCCCCCGCGAGCGATGTCGCCATTGGCGGCGTCCGGGTTGGCCGGATCGAGCCGGATCGCGCGTGGCGCCTTGCTCATGCCAGCTTGTCCCCGATCAGGAATTCGAGCGCCCGATCGAGCCGGATCTGCGGCGCGGGCCGGGTGCGGCCGCCGGCATCGGCGCTGACCAGCGGCGGCCGGAAGCGCGGCGCCCGGATCTGCCAGCGCTCCTTCGGATCGAACACGGCCTGCGGCCGCTCCGGCAATTCGCCCGGAAAGATCGCGGCCTCGCTGGCGCCGTCGAAGACCTCGCCATCGATCGTCTCGCCGGCCTCCGGCACGCCCGCGATCGCGGGCAGCTCCTCGCGACCCTGCTTGATCCTGACCTCGCGCGTCGCCCGCACGGCGGCGAGCGCCATCGATTCGACGCGCGCTCCCGCCCCTTGCGCGCGGGAGGCGGCGCGGGCGACGAGATGGCCCATCACCGCCGCCAGCCGGTCGTGGCTGGTGTGGTGGACATGGTCGGCCTTGGTCGCGGCGAAGAGCACGCGCTCGATGCGCGGCGAAAACAGGCTGGAGAGCCAGGAATTGCGCCCGACCTCGAAGGCAGCCAGGGCCTGGCCGAGCGCGGTCTCGAGATCGGCCAGCGCCGGCGCGCCGGCATCGAGCGCGGCGAGCACGTCGACCAGCACGATCTGCCGATCGAGCCTGGCGAAATGGTCGCGGAAGAACGGCGTCACCACGACGCGCTTATAGGCCTCGAAGCGCTCTGCCATCAGCCCGGCGAGCGTGCCGGGCAGCGGCTCTGCATCATGGCCGAGATCGAGCGGCACAAAGGTCAGCGCCGGCGAGCCTTCGAGGTCGCCCGGCATCAGGAAACGCCCCGGCGGCGTCACCGCGACGGCCTCGGGATCGGCCCGCAGCCTGGCGAGATAGGCCTTGAACAGGTCGCTCGCGGCCTCGGCCGCCAGTTCGTCGGGCGGCCCGGCCGGATCGCGCCCGGCGAGATCGGCGAGCCAGCCCGCCGCCGCCTCCTGCCGGTGTGCCTTGCGCGCATCGCCGACTGCCTGGCGCGACCAGGTCTTGTAGTCCTGCCCGATCAGCGCGAGGTCGAGCAGCCATTCGCCGGGGTAATCGACGATGTCGAGGGTCAGCGTCGCCGGCCCCTTGAACCAGCCAGCGGCACGCTCGTAGTCGATCTCGACGCGCAGTTCCGAAATCCGCCGCGTCGAGTCCGGCCAGCGCCGCTCGGCCCCGTTGAGCGCGGCACGGTGCGCCTCATAGGGAAAGCGCGGAATCTCCGGGTCGGGCTGCGGCACGAGTCGCACGCGCGAAATCCGCCCCTCGCTCGAAGCCTTCAGCACCGGGAGCTGCGCGCCCTCGATCAGGTTCTGGATCAGCGCCGTAGTGAAGACGGTCTTGCCCGAACGCGACAGCCCGGTGACGCCGAGCCGCAACCGCGGCCGCGCCATCCCCAAAAGGCTGTCGCCGAAGGCCAGCGCCGCATTGCGGGCGTCGTCAAGATAGGAGGTCTGGCTCAAAGCTGGCAGCCGTTCACTCGTCGGGACCTTCGCCGAGCGAGGCCGGCGTCACGAACCTGTCGAGCCGCGCGCCACGAGACGCGACGTCCCGCCAGTCCTCCACGGCAAAATCCAGAACCGCCAGCCCGCAGGTCGGATATTTCTGGCTCATCCTTGCCACTGCATAGCGATCACCATGGCCGGTCAAAAGCGCCGCGAGTTCCTCGAAACCGGGATTATGGCCGATCATCAGGAGCGTCTTCACCTGCGGCTCGACCTCCTGCACGACATGGAGCAGGCGCTCGGTCTTGGCTTCGTAGATACGCGGCTCGACATGCGTTCCCGGCTTCTCCGGCAGCATCGGCGCCACCAGTTCCCAGGTCTCCTGGGTGCGCCGCGCCGGCGAGATCAGCACGAGATCGGGTAAAAGCAGCTCGTCGGCAAGATAGCGCCCCATCACGGGGGCGGCCTCGCGGCCCCGCGTCGCGAGCGGCCGCTCGCGGTCGGCCACACCTTCGGGCCAGTTCGATTTCGCATGACGGAGCAGCATGAGGCGTCGCATGCGGAGAACCTAATGGCAGCGCCGGGATTTTGCGAGAGCGTCGCGGGGCAAGATAGCACCCACCCGGCCCGGCCTGACGTGGCAAGCCGTCAAGCCTCCGATCCGACAGGGTCGGATTCAAGATTGTCCTCGCCCGGCTCGTAGCGCAGCAGGTCGCCCGGCTGGCATTGCAGCGCCGAGCAGATGCGCGAGAGCGTGTCGAAACGCATGCCGCGCACCTTCCCCGACTTGAGCTGGGAAACCTGCTGCTCGGTCAGCCCGATGCGCTGGGCGAGTTCCTTCGACCGCATCTTGCGGCGCGCGAGCATGATATCGAGTTCGACGACGACGGGCATCAGGACGGCTTACACGAAACTCTGATTCTCGTCCGACAGGCGGATCGCCTCCCGCAACACATGGCCGAAGGCGATCAGCGCGGCGCCCGCAGCCATGGCGGCAAAAACCCCGGGATCGAGCGTGATCGCCAGATGTCTCTGCCCCGGCGCGTTGTCGATGGTCATGGCGATGCTCTGCAGGGCCCGAACCACCGGGGTGGCCGCGCCGCAGGCCACCAGGAGCCAGCCCACGCGCAGCAGCGAAGCCGCGTTCTCATCGACGAGGACCCTGCCTTCGCCGAAGGCACGGAACAGCGTCCCCAGCCTCAGCATCGCCAGAATGAAGAGCAGCGCGGGAATCCAGGCGAGGGCGAATGCGGCCCAGTAGCCCCTTGGCGAAGGCGAGATCAGGGCGCCCCGCAGCCCGATCGTGCTGCGGGCATGATGGAAGAGCGCATCGGCATCGGTCCAGAGCCAGATCAGACCGACGACCATCAGCGCCCCGGCGGCGTAGCTGAAGGCACGGGCCCAGAGACTGACCGTGCGCAGGCGCATGGCGGCGTCGCGGGGAAACGGCGCGGCGGATTGGAGCGGCATCGACATAATGATTTCCTCGATTGACAAAATTAAAGTAAGAGATGAATTATTATACGTCAATCACCAATCTGAAGAGCCATCATGCGCGTCGTTTCCCTCGCCGGCCTCCTGCTCGCCAGCCTCGCGGCCGGCTGCGGCCATGTTCCCCTGACATCCCTGCCGAAACTCTCGAAAATCGACATCCGCACGACGGAGCTGTCGCAGTTGCGCGCGGGGATCAGCCTGCCGGCCGACATCCGTCCCCTGCCGGGCGGCGTCACCCTAACCATCGTCGCTCTGTCGAAGGATGGCGGGCGCCATGAGCGCAAGGCCGTGCTGGAAGAGGTGCGCGACGCTGTGGAACTCGCATCCCTGCCGGTTCTGGCCGCGCCGGGACGGCGCTTCACGCTGTTCAAGCTCAGTCCGGCTGATGCCGGCCGTCTGGGCGCGTTCCGCGAGGAGATGTTCGCCGGTCCGCGCAATGAGGGCAACCGCGGCAGCCTTTCGCTCGGCGCCGACAAGGCCTGCCGCACCGCAGAGCCCTCCGCGACCCCCATCACCATGACCGGCTATCTCAGAACGTCTGAAACGCAGGACTATGTCCTGTTGATGCGCGACTTCGACCTGACCGCAGCCGCGCGCGCGATCGATCCCAAGATCGATTTGGCCACCGCCGTCCCGCCCTGCGAAGGTCTGCCTAACGCCCCCCTCACCGCCCCTCGCGCCGGACCATGAAGGCCAGCTTCTCGAACAGGCTGACATCCTGCTCGTTCTTCAGGAGCGCGCCATGCAGCGGCGGGATCAGCTTGCGCGGGTCGCGCTCGCGCAGCATCTCGGGCGTCATGTCGTCGGCGACCAGGAGCTTCAGCCAGTCCAGAAGTTCCGAGGTCGAGGGCTTCTTCTTGATACCGGGCACCTCGCGCACCTCGAAGAACAGCTTCAGCGCCTCCTCCATCAAGCGCTTCTTGATGCCGGGGAAATGCACCTCGACGATGGCCTGCATCGTCTCAGCGTCGGGGAAGCGGATGTAGTGGAAGAAGCAGCGCCGCAGGAAAGCGTCGGGCAACTCCTTCTCGTTGTTGGAGGTGATGATGATCACCGGTCGCTTGGCGGCGCGGACCGTTTCGCCGGTCTCGTAGACATGGAATTCCATGCGGTCGAGTTCGAGCAAAAGGTCGTTGGGAAACTCGATATCGGCCTTGTCGATCTCGTCGATCAGCAGCACGGGGCGCTGCGGCGCCACGAAGGCCTCCCAGAGCTTGCCGCGCTTGATGTAGTGGCCGATGTCGGAGACGCGGGGATCGCCCAACTGGCTGTCGCGCAGGCGGCTGACCGCGTCGTATTCGTAGAGGCCCTGCTGGGCCTTGGTCGTCGACTTGACGTGCCAGGTGATCAGCGGCGCGCTCAAGCTGGCGGCGATCTCTTCGGCAAGCACTGTCTTGCCGGTGCCGGGCTCGCCCTTGACCAGGAGCGGCCGCTCCAGCCGGATCGCGGCATTGACGGCAACCGTCAAATCCTCGGTGGCAACGTAGTTCTCGGTCCCGGCGAAACGCATGCAGCAGCCTTTTCAACGATGTCCGACAAGGCTAGCCCAGGATGCCAGCAGCTGGAAACCTCGGATCGGCGAGACCGGTGCAGGCCTCCCCCGCTAACGCCTGAGGCTCAAACGCGAATTTCGCCCTGCGGGAGCATGGCGGAGGTTGTGTCGCGCCGTTCGAAACCGCACAGTCCGCGCGCAATCTCCCTCCCCGAATCGTAAGGCGCACCGCCTTGGCCGGAACCGTCGATCCTTCCGTCTACAAGGACGCCGTCGTCGTGCTCGCGACGGCCGGCGTGATCGTGCCTTTCGCCAAGAGCTTCAAGATCAATTCCGTCGTCGCCTTCATGGCCTGCGGCGCCCTGCTGGGTCCCTTCGGTCTGGGCGGCCTTGTCTCCTCGATCCCCCTGCTGAGCACCATCACGGTCTCCAGCGCGGAGGCGCTGGCGGGCCCTGCGGAACTGGGCGTCGCCTTCCTGCTCTTCGTCATCGGGCTGGAACTGTCCTTCGAGCGCCTCAAGACCATGCGCCGCCTCGTCTTCGGGCTGGGCTTAAGCCAGGTCGCACTCTCGGCCGCCGCCATCGGCGGCGTCGCCTTCGCGCTCGGCCAGCCGGCGACCGCGGCGCTCATCATCGGCTTCGGCCTCGCCCTCTCCTCGACGGCGATGGTGGTGGAGCTGCTCTCGGCCAAGAAGCGCATGACCTCCTCTGCCGGACGCGCGAGTTTCGCGGTGCTGATCTGCCAGGACATCGCGGTCATTCCCCTGCTTTTCCTGGTCAGCGTGCTCGGCGCACAGAACGGCGGCGGCTCCTTGCTCGCTGGCCTCGCGCAGGCGCTGATTCAGGCCGTCGGTGCCATCGCCGCGATCGTGCTCGTCGGCGGACGGGCGTTGCGGCCGCTGTTTCGCCTCGTCGCCTCGACCGATTCCTCCGAGAGCTTCATGGCGGCGACCCTGCTGATCGCGCTCGGCACGGGCATGATCGCCGCGGCGGCGGGCCTTTCGATGGGTCTGGGCGCGTTCATCGCCGGGCTGCTGCTGGCCGAGACGGAATACCGCCGCGCCATCGAGGTGACGATCGAGCCGTTCAAATCGCTCTTGATCGGCGTTTTCTTCCTCACCGTCGGCATGGGCGTGAACCCGGCGCAGCTCGCGGCGCATCCCTTCGCGATCCTGGGCATCGCCATCGGCCTCTTCGCCGCGAAATCGCTGCTGATCTTCGGCCTGGCCCGCTTTTTCCGCCTGTCCAAGGCAACCGCGGTCGAAACCGCGATCATGCTCGGGCCCGGCGGCGAATTCGCCTTCGTCCTGCTCAATGGCGCCGTCGCCGCCAAATTGCTGGAGCAGGAGCCGGCGAACCTGGTGCTGGCCGGCGCTTCCCTGACCATGGTGGCGCTGCCGCTGCTCGCCCGCATGGCCCGCGCCCTGACGCTGAAGCTCGCCGTTCCGGTCATCCTGCCCGACGAGG
>NNBV01002468.1_pt1 | contig 17344 bp, 14 predicted proteins | sample 1173771 | NCBI WGS metagenome assembly NNBV01 (sample SAMN07173938, study PRJNA388173) | plant metagenome | isolation source: symbiotic tissue sample KVS11 | place: Norway: Troms, Kvaloya island | reverse complement strand
TGCATCGTGCAGCTTGCTTGTGGGTGATCTTTTCTTCTACCTCACTTTCTACTTCGAGATAATCATGAAGACGTTTTTGTACTTCACGTATAGAAGGCAGTTCACGCTGGTGCTCTAAAAATCCCGTTGGTTTTCCCATTTCTCTTTATGACTTACTATTTAAAAGAAAGATTTTAATTCACAGATACATTCAATTTCTTGTTCTTCTCCAGAACTGCTTTGTAGTCTACCGGCATTACTTTGATAAACTGTTTGAATGCCGTAGGCCAATAGCTGAGTACATGAGCGGCTACATCACTTTGTGTGTACTGCTGATGCTGAATGATTAACTTTTTCAAAAGTCGTTGCTCATCTTCATCAATGGTATCGAGCAACACCATTTCCATGTTACAGTTTTTCACGAACGTGTTATTCACATCCCACACATAAGCAACTCCTCCGCTCATACCCGCAGCGAAGTTTCTTCCTGTTTCACCAAGTATTACCACGCGACCTCCGGTCATGTATTCACATCCATGATCGCCCACGCCTTCTACTACTACCTGCACACCTGAGTTGCGAACAGCGAAACGCTCACCCGCCATACCGCGAATGTATGCTTCGCCTGAAGTGCCACCGAAGAAAGCAGTATTACCTACAATGATGTTCTTTGAAGGATTATAAGAAGTTGCCTTATGCGGATAAAGAATAAGCTTACTTCCTGAAAGACCTTTTCCAAAATAATCGTTCGCATCACCTTCCAGTTCGAAAGTCATTCCTTTAGCAGTAAATGCACCAAAGCTCTGACCTGCCGTTCCTTTAAATTTAAAATGAATCGTATCGGTTGGAAGTCCTTCATCACGGTATTTTTTAGATACCTCATTAGCCAGCATAGTTCCTGTAGACCGATCTACGTTACGAATCAAAAACTCTGCTTGCACAGGAACTGCATTTTCCAATGCTGCTTTTGCGTTTATGATCAACGTGCGATCCAGTACTTCTTCTATACCATGATCTTGTTCTTCTTGCTTATATAAAGGAGTTTCCAGATTCATTGCTTCTTTGAACAGGATCGGAGAAAGATCCAGGTTCTGATATTTCCAATGATCTTCACTGATGTCGCGCAGTTCAAGGCGATCAACCTGGCCTACCATTTCATTGATGGTACGGTAACCCAGCTCTGCCATGATCTCGCGTAGTTCTTCGGCAAGGAACGTGAAGAGGTTAACTACATACTCAGGCTTACCTGTAAACAAGGCGCGTAATTCTTTATTCTGTGTGGCTACTCCGACAGGGCACGTATTCAAGTGACACTTGCGCATCATGATACAACCTGCCGTAACCAATGCTGCTGTAGCAACGCCAAATTCTTCTGCGCCAAGCAAAGCCGCGATAGCTAAATCACGACCGGTCCGAATCTGCCCATCCGTTTGAACTACCACACGACCGCGTAGTTTATTTCTAACCAATGTCTGATGCGTTTCTGCAAGACCAAGTTCCCAAGGCAATCCAGCATGGCGTATCGAACTTAAAGGCGATGCCCCCGTTCCACCATCATGACCTGAAATTAAGATCACATCTGCGTGTGCTTTTGCTACACCTGATGCAATCGTTCCAACCCCAGCTTCAGAAACCAGTTTAACGCTGATCCTAGCTTCGCGATTGGCATTCTTCAAATCGAAAATAAGCTGGGCAAGATCTTCAATAGAATAAATATCGTGATGTGGAGGTGGTGATATCAATCCCACTCCGGGAGTAGAATGACGCACACGTCCGATCCAGTCATCTACTTTATGACCGGGTAGCTGACCACCTTCACCAGGCTTAGCTCCCTGTGCCATTTTTATTTGTAGTTCTTTGGCATTTGCCAGGTAATAACTGGTTACACCAAAGCGACCGGAAGCCACTTGCTTGATCGCGGAGTTTTCCCAATCACCATTTTCTTTTTTGAAGAAGCGTGCTTCATCTTCTCCACCTTCACCACAGTTACTCTTTCCGCCAATGCGATTCATGGCAACAGCAAGTGTGCTATGTGCTTCGTACGAAATTGATCCGAAAGACATCGCTCCCGTAGCAAAGCGTTTGAAGATGCTTTCTTTTGATTCCACTTCGCTGATAGGAATTGATTTTCCTTTTTTGAATTTCAGTAAGCTGCGAAGTGTGATTGCCTTTTCACTCTGATCGTTGATGAGCCTGGTGTATTTCTTGAACAGCTCATAGTCATTCATTTTGGTAGAATGCTGTAGCAGGTGAATGGTTTGCGGATTGAACAAGTGTACTTCGCCACGCTGTTTCCATTGATAGATACCTCCTACTTCCAGATGCGAAGCAACATTTGGTATCTTCGGATAAGCCAGATGATGTTTTGCCAAAGCTTCCTGTGCAATATTATCCAGCGTAAGTCCGCCAATACGCGAAACGGTTCCTGTAAAGTATTGATTGACTACTTCTTTGCTGATACCCAATGCTTCAAAAATCTGCGCACCGTGGTACGATTGCAGTGTGCTGATACCCATCTTACTCATGGTCTTGAGTAATTCACCACACACCGCCTTCTTATAATTATAGATGGCTTTCTCTTCGGTCAGTTCTTCACTCAGAAGATTGTTCTTCTTCATATCGTGAATGGTCTGGTAGATGAGGTAAGGGTTTACACCCGATGCACCGAATCCAACCAGCGTTGCATAATGATGTGTCTCCCACACATCTCCTGCCTCAACCAACAAACCAACCTTACCACGAATTCCTTTACGGATCAGATCATGGTGAACAGCAGCTACTGCTAACAGTGAAGGTATCTGTGCGTGCCCACCATCAAAACTTCTATCCGATAGAATGATGATAGTAAAGCCGTCTTCAATGGCATCGGTTACATATTGACAAACGCGGTTAAGTCCTTTTTCTAAAGCTCCCGGCTGACCATCGGCTTTGAAGTAGGTATAGATGGTTTTGGTTTGTAAATGACGATGATCGATGTAGCGTATTTTTTCCAATTCATTATTGGAAAGAATAGGAACAGGAAGCTCAAGCATAATACAATGCTCAGGTGATTCTTCCAGCAGATTCAGTGAACCACCCACGTGTGAAGCGAGCGACATCACCATGCGCTCACGAATAGGATCGATTGGCGGATTGGTTACCTGTGCAAAAAGTTGCTTGAAGTAGCTGGACAAATGCTGTGCTTGTTTTGACAATACAGCCAGTGGAATATCCATGCCCATTGAACCCAATGCTTCTTTACCTGACTCACACATCTGGCTGATGATGATGCGTACATCTTCGGTAGTATAACCAAAAGAGATCTGACGTTTCAGGAACGTAACCGGATCGTATTTATGGAAATTACCTCCAGGTTCAGGCAGGTCGTGCAGACGCACTTTATTTTCTCTCAGCCATTTGCCATAAGGCTGTCTGGTACAAATTTCTTTTTTCAATTCATCATCACTGATGATGCGGCCCTGCTCCAGATCTACCACAAACATTTTACCTGGCTGCAGGCGTCCTTTGCTTATTACTTTGGCAGGATCAATATCCAATACACCTACTTCCGATGCCATGATGACCATGTCATCATCAGTAACCACAAAACGAGAAGGGCGAAGACCATTACGATCAAGCGTTGCCCCTACTATTTTGCCATCGGTGAATGTAATGGAAGCTGGTCCATCCCATGGCTCCATCAGGTTCGCGTGGTATTCGTAGAAATCTTTTTTCTCCTGGCTCATGTGCTCGTTGCCATCCCACGCTTCGGGTATAAGCATCATCATCACATGAGGAAGCGAACGACCTGCATGCACAAGCAACTCTATTGTGTTATCAAGGTTCGATGAATCGGATTGTACAGGGTTACAAATCGGCAAGAGCATGTCCATTTCTTCACGAGAGAACTTCGGTGAAGAGAAGAATACTTCTTTCGATTTGAGCCAGTTGATATTTCCCTGTACGGTATTGATCTCACCATTGTGTGCGATGTAGCGGAAAGGTTGAGCCAATCTCCAGGAAGGGAACGTATTGGTTGAGAAACGAGAGTGAATAACCGCCAATGCAGAAACTACTTCCTCATTTTCAAGATCAGCAAAATAATAAGTACGTAGCTGATGTGAAGTCAGCATCCCTTTATAGATGATGGTCTTATACGACAGAGAAGAGAAGTAAAAGTCGTTTGCTCCTTTTACTGATTCAGAAACAATTTTAGTGGCATACTTACGCAACACAAAAAGTCTGCGCTCAAAATCATCAAGACTAATGAAAGACTCTGGCTTCTTAATGAACACCTGTTCCATCACGGGCTCAGCTGCCAAAGCGGTATTTCCTATTTCATGATTATCGATTGGCATCACACGGTATCCGAGCAATGTCATCTTCATTTTTTTGATCTGACGATTGAGCACCGTACGACACTCTTCTCTCACTTTAGGATCGCGCGGAAAGAAAACCAATCCTACTCCGTAATCACCAAAGGCCGGAAGTTTAATGTTCAACTTGCTGCATTCAGAAAAGAAAAACTCATGCGGAACTTGTATCAAAATACCTGCTCCATCACCCGTGTTGGTTTCACATCCACATGCGCCACGGTGACTCATACGCTCGAGCATCGTTAATGCATCTGAAATAATCTGATGTGACTTGCTGCCTTTGATGTTGGCGATGAATCCTACTCCGCAAGAGTCGTGCTCAAAGGAAGGGTGATATAATCCGTGTGTTGCTTCCAATTTTTATTTTCGTAAAAAGTGAACTTTAAATTTAATCTTAATGAAACCTTAATGCGAAAAATGTCGAAAAATATTTTATATCACTTACTAACAATAAGTAGCGAAATCGTTTGCTAAACCAGTTTAAGCAGATTTTTATTTGGAAAGAGTTTAAATAGGCAAAATTTTATGCAAATGATTACCCGTTGAAAGCTAGCAGCAAGCCATTAGTCGGCTATGTTGATTAATAAACAAGTAATTGATGGAGTATTCAGCCATGCGCGTGGTGTATTGCCTGCACCAACTATGAATGAAATATTCTGATAATAACATCGCTAAATAATAAAGGAACAATGAATGCGCATTTGCATGAATGAGGAATGACTATGGCACAAGCATCTATTGCGCATCGCCGGTTACACAGGTTGCTATTAACCCTAACAGATTTTATCAATCCGCGAAAGCCCCCAAGGCGTGAGACTTCGTGGAGAAAGAATGAGCCACATCTATAGAGCGCTTGAATAATTAATTCTCCTCCTCGTCTGCTTTCTTTAGCTCTTCATCCAGAATCTTCTGAATGACTTCCTGCTGACGCTCGTCAATGGTTTGATCCGTTTTGGCCTGCTTTTTCATGAATCGGAACATAGCGTTCTTTTTTATTTCATAAGCCACAAACACAGTATACACCTTTGTCTTTTCATTGAAATATTTTTCCTGACCTGTCTTGCGCATATCTGCCAGGTTGGTGTTCATTACTTCGCGAGTCAGGCTTTGAAATTTATCGGCCACATCTGCTGCGCGTTCGTTCTCTGTCTGGCCGAGATACTGATCGGCTACCTGTTTCATCGTAGTATTCACCTGGCTTGCCAGTTGCGCTTTGGCTTCATTGTTTGCTTTACCTAATGCGATATTATCCTGTGAGCTTTCTCCTTTACCTGTAGAGCGGAAAAACCGATTGTTTGATTCATAAGCATTGCCACGGAAAGGCTCTTTTACTTTTTTCCCGAAAGGGCCTGAACTACATCCAGCACCGATTAAAACAACAGCTACCAGCAGGTAAGAGAAAACAGTTTTCATAGCGTAAGATTTACGAAACGAAAGTACGAAAAATTGTGCCAGAACATTGCATTGTCAAGACCTTGTATCGATGATCAGCTCCCATCGAAATGCCCATTTCCATTGCAATGTATAATTATCTATCCGGGCTTGCTTTAGTATGTCAACTAATTCCTGTTTTTTAAAACCGCGCAATACAGATAATGGCGCATCTATTTTCACCATGGCTGATCGTGAAAATAATTGCGTCAACCATTTGATGGAGTAATAAGCAAACCAGTGCCGATGGAGATCGTTGATGACAATACCTATGAGTGTCTGCTTTTTGAGTTGCTGAAGGAGATGAATCAATTCTTCGTTAGTGAAGTGATGAGTAAAAAGCGTAGCCAGCACAATGTCGTTGCTTTCCTTCTTAAACTCATCTGAAAAAATATTAACGGCTTTGTAATTTATTTCCGGGTAATCACGCGAATGTTTTGCTGCGTAATCAATAATGTTTGGATTGGCATCAATACCCGTAAGGTGTAATGGCCTGTTGTTCTTTCTTCCCCAGTTCGCCACCAGTTTTAAAATATCACCTCCTCCACAACCCAAGTCAGCTACTTTAATTACTTCCTTGGTGGTGCTGTTTTTTAAAAGCCGGCTTACGCCGTTAATCGTTACCTGATTTCCTCCCAGCAGCCGGTTGATGATTTCGAGTTCACGCAAAGTCTGATCCACTACTTCACCGCTGCATTGCAGGTCGTCCATGATTTCGATGGCCGTTGACCGGGAAGTGAATCGTGACATGATAATTAATGGATCTCTGTTTTCAAAAACATACTCTCCATAGTAAGACCTGGCCCAAAAGCAAAGCTTACAATTTCCTTATCCCTATCTGAGGGTGTCAGTTCATTATAAATTTCATTTAACACAAAAAGCACGGTGGGTGACGACATGTTACCGTATCTCTTCAGTACATCGTAGGCAAACTTATTTTGTTCTTTGCTGATTTTCAGTTCTTCTTCAATCACTTCCAGTATGCGTTTGCCACCAGGGTGGATAGCAAAATAACTCACGTCTTCCTGCCTGCGTCCTATTTGCTGCAAAAGTGTGGTGGTCAACTTCTTTATTCCTTCACGGATGATGTCAGGTATGTACGATGACAAGCGCATCTCGAATCCATTGTCGCCTATGCTCCACGCCATGTCTTTATCACCGTTAAAGGCAAGATCACAATGAAAGTGAATGGGTTTCAGGTTAATTCCTTTGCGGGGATTTGACTCCACCAGTAAGGCGGCAGCACCATCAGCAAAAAGTGAATTGGCCAGCCAGTTGTCCTCCGTGTTTTCCTTTTGAAAATGAATGCTGCACAACTCTGCACAAACCACCAGCACTTTCGCGCTCTCCTCGTTTTCGCAAAAGGAGTGAGCCAGCTTCATGGCATTGAAGGCAGCATAACACCCCATAAAGTTGATACACGTGCGCTGCACGGACAACTTCAGTTTTAAACTTCTTACAAGATCAATGTCCAGCCCGGGAGCATACATCCCCGTGCAACTGACTACCACCAGATGAGTAACATCTTCTACATTGAAATCAGTGATCTTTGATAAGCAATTTCTTACGGCCTGCTCACTTATCTCAATAGCATGTTTCTGAAACAATTCCATACGCTGCTGTGTCGATGGGAACGGCTCCAGGGTTTCATCCGGGAAAAACTCAAAATCGCTCTCCTTTCCGTAGTCTTCTACTACTGAATACCTTGTCTCAATACCCGTTGCGCGATAAAGTGCTTTTAGTTTGCGGGCTTCCTGTTCGTTAAGCTGCATCGCATTGATCATAAACGTGGCAATCTCCCCCTGATTGAATTTATGAGGTGGGGTGGCAGTGCCAATGGATGTGATGTAACTCATTATTCAAGATTAACAGAAAAACATCTAATTTACTTGCCAAACCAATCGGCATATTTTAAACAATAAAAATCGGCTCATGTTTCTGAGATCAATTCTGCTCCATCTCCGCATTCCGTTCTCTTTTTTGCTGATGCCGGTTTACATATTTGCATTGAGCTTATCGCCCAATCTGCTTGTCGGTCAACTAGTTTGGTCTTTTGTGATCATCCATCTGCTGGTTTACCCGGCCTCCAATGCCTTCAATAGTTATTTCGATAAAGACGAAAAAAGTATTGGGCTGCTTAAAAATCCTCCTCCGGTAAGCAAAGGGCTTTATTACACGGCCACCGCGCTAGACGTAAGCGCAATCGCATTGGGTTGCCTGAAAATCAATTTACTTTTTGCCATAATGCTTGCCGTCTACATCCTTGTATCAAGAGCATATAGCCATCCGTTGATCCGGTTAAAAAAGTATCCGTATGTAAGCTGGATCATCGCAGGATTCTTTCAGGGCTTCTTTTCTTTTCTCATGAGCTACATCGGTATCAACAAATTTGAACTGGAGAATCTCTGGAGGACGCCTTTGCTTACCGCTGCCCTTCTCAGCAGTGTTATTTTATGGGCGAGCTACCCGATGACCCAGATCTACCAACATGAAGAGGATGGAAAGCGGGGAGATATCACCCTAAGTATGAAGCTTGGCATTCGCGGTACTTTCTATTTCGCTATGATTTTCTTCTCGCTGGCAACTGTAGGGTTCGTGCTGTTTTTCTCCACGTTTTATGAAATACGATATGGATATGCCTTTACCGTTTTCATGGCTCCCGTTGTGCTTTTCTTTCTTTACTGGTTGAGTAAGGTGTGGAATGACCAATCAAAGGCGAATTTCAGCAATACCATGTGGCTCAATTTAATTTCAGCCATCTGCCTCAATGGTTTTTTCTTATGGCTCTTCCTTGAGCGAAATCATTTCATTTAGAGTAAATTCTATTTCGCCAGTTCTGCGGAGGGAAAAATGGCTTGAATTTTACGCTTTACACTGGCATGAAACTCAGTGATGGCTTTGGTATGAAAGATCGGATAAATCATTTTATCTCTGAACGCTGATTTACCTTTATAGAATGTTTCATGAGTAATCTTAGTGAATCCTTCCGGTGTAGACTTCAGCGTCATGTTTTGCATACCTTCTGAAGCACCGTGCTTTAAGTAAGAAGTTTGAATACGCTTTTCTGCTTCGTTCACTTCTGTCACTTCATGACCCACAGCAAGGTTCACCATGTTCCACAATACGCACAAATTCAGGAATACAATCTGACCTTTCTCTATTCCTTTGTACTCTTCATTTGGATAATGAAGTTCTTTTTTATCGCGGGAGTATTGCAATCCAAACTTCAACATTGATCCATTGAATGTTTCAGAAGGGCCCGTGTTTTTATAAGCTGCCCATACTTTATCAATCGGCTCTTCTACCAGGAAAGTTTTGATGTGACGATTGTAGCCGGAAAAGTCAGGATTATGTGAGCAGGAGTGATCCAGGTTGGCAAAATCATCCAGGTGATTGACTCCGCTTTTCTGAAGGAAATTTCTGACCGTTTTATATTTTATTTTGCTTAAATCCATGCTCGTTTTCACTGACAGACAAAGGTAAGATGTTTTGCTTTAAAGTGTAATGCTAAAAAGGCCTGCCATGCGTCTGATTAATTAAAACCTGCGCAAAAGGCTTAGCATGCCTGGCTATATTTACAGCAAGGTTCGAAGTCCACACACTTCCGAAAAGATGTTGAATAGTTTTCCCTGCCCACAGGCGCTGAGCAAAAGTAGCATTCCACTTCTGCGTATAGTTTTTTTCAAGCAATTCACGTGTTAGTTCATCCTTGCAAAAAGAAATAATGTGTTCACTCAATAGCTTGGCAGAATGAATGGCCATGGCCATACCATTTCCGCACAAGGGCGCAATCATTCCGGCCGAATCACCCGCCATTAATACGTGATCTTCTACAGGCGATTTTTTTTCAAATGAAATCTCATTGATCACTTCCGGTTTATCGAAAAGAAATTCTGCATTTTGAAATATTTTTTTTAGAAAAGGGTTTTCAAACAACACCTGTTCTTCCATATCACGAATGTTCCCGAATCGCTTTACATTATCGCGATGAGTAAGATAACAGAGATTCGTTTTCTGATTTTCGATGTTGCTTATGCCGCAATATCCATTACGAAAATTATGAAGCGCAATGCAATCATCAGGATGATCATAGTGGATGTGATATTTAATGCCCACATACGGAGATCGCTTCTGAATAAATGACCGCTTCATTTGCATATCCATCTTCGATCTTTTACCAAATGCTCCAATCACTACATCTGCTGTAAATGATTGAGAAGATGTAGTGACTGTAAATTGATTTTCAATAAAAGAAACGCTTTCGACCTCCGTGTTCAAATGAAAAACAACTCCTGCTTCCTGCGCTTTGGTATATAGAAAATGATCGAACGCATAGCGACTGATTCCCCATCCTCCCTGCTTCAGTGGTAGCTCAGCCAGTTTGCCATTGACAGAAGTAAGCTGCAGGCGGTGGATCTGTGGCGGATTAAATTCGTGTGGGAAAATTCCATTCGCTTTCAAGAACGGAATTGTCTCTCTGGAAATATATTCTCCACAAACGCGATGGAAGGGATATTTTTTTCGCTCGAATAGAATAACATGAATTCCTGCTTTCGCCAACTGAATAGCTGAAATCAGACCAGATAAGCCACCCCCTATAACAATTATTGTTTTCAAATCGGCACTAATATAATTGTGGATGAGCTGTGGACAATTTGTTGAAAACCATTTTGAACGAAATATTCGTAAATACCATTTGTAAAAGGGTTACGTTCACAGAACTTTTTCATTAAAAGTGAGTTGATATAACAACTCTTCACCCGTTGGCTTATGCAAACCGAAACAAAAACCACCCCCTCCTCAGCCGTTTCAGAGAAGGTAAACATATTAGTAGTGGGTAATAACCCTATAGAACTAAGTCATGTTTTCGATAGCCTTCAAAAAATGAAGGACATAGATATTATCACTGAGATTGCCTTTGATTTAAAATCCATTTTCGAGCGTCTTGTACGTTTCAAGCCTCAATACATTCTTATTGATGACAACATCGGTAAGATAGAATTGAAGAATGCCGTGAGAGCTTTGCTTAACGATCGCAAAACAAAAGATATTCCCATCACCGTGCTTAAAAATTCCAATTACCAGGAAGCTATCAGCACGGGTGTATTAAATTTTATTCTCAAAGAAAACCTGAGTGGGGATGCCTTGTATACTGCACTGAAAAATTCATTGAAGTTCCGCAAGACACAGTTGTATTTATACAGTGCGTATAAAAGAAGAAAGGGTCAGCTGCTTCGCCTGGTAAAATAAATCAGATCTGGTTTTCTAAACGAAACGTTTTCTTTGTACGCTCGCCTGCTCTTTCTATATCAAGGGTGATTTTCCTTCCGGGCTTGGAGTTGAAAAATCCATTCACTGTATTAAGGTCAAGCTCGCCCGAATTCATTCCATTCACTTTTAAAATAAGATCGCCAACCTGGAGCCCGGCTTTCTCTGCGGTAGAGTTTACTCTCACATCACTTATTTCAAACTTTCTCAGGCTGGAGCCCTTTGCTTTAAGCGTTAGTCCGCTGAGGTTGTAATAAAAATTCTTTTTATACGAGTGATTTTTCTTCAGGTGAATTTTTTCTGCCGGAAAATCAAAAATCACAGTGAAGCGGCTCAGGATTTCTCCGCCAATCGAACCATGGCGAAAAATCATTCTGCTTGCCTTTAAGGTATCCATGTAGCTATTGGGGTCAGGAAAATTACAGATCACATCGGGAATTTTGAAGTCACCCATGTCTACTGAATTTATCCTTCCTATTTGTCCGGAGATAATTCCTCCCAGCCCACGACCGATAATGCTTTTAATATGCAGATCTGGTACTCTTATTTTAGAGTCCGAACTTGGCTCAAGCACAAGACCATGGCTGGCGCCACTATCCACAAGCAGTTTGGCATTTACCTGTGTAGTATCATTAATTTGTACCGTGGCACGCAGATAGGGTTTGGTATCTTCAATGGTAATAGGCAATGATTTGAATCGTGCTTTTTTCCTGAAGTATTGCGGTGTAGTAAGCTCAAGTTTTTTGTTTTCATAATCGATCTGCACAATGAAACGGCTGAACAACTCGTATCCCAAAATGCCATGTACATCTGTACCGAGGTAATTCCTCAGTTCGAGATAATCTGTTTCCAATACCAGTAATGCATGTCCTTCTCCATGTACTCCGGGCAAATCAAGAGATACATTGTTAGTGACAAACGCATCCACCACCTTCTGCCCTCCGGGACCTGATATCGTGTACTTGCGCGAATACGAAAGATTTAAAATATCACTGAATGTTTTTTCGGTGAGAATAGCCGTGCGCACTCCCGTGTCCAGAATAAATTTGAGAGGAAGCTGGCCGTTCAATACAATAGGTACAACAATCAGGTTGTTATGTATCTCAATGGGGATTTGTACACGCTTTTGTCCTTCGGCCAATGAAAAGCCCAGGCTTTGTGCAAAAGAAAAAACCGGTAATAATAAAACCCAAAACAGGCTTGCAATCTTTAACATACCTACACTTGGCCTCGATTAAAACTATGTATTTTTTCAGTAAAGAATAAATACTTTGAACGGCAAGTTTTGTGTATAGGTCTAATTTGTTACTAATTACCCCAAGACTGGTGATATACGAGGATGCTTCAGGTAACTTATCTGCAGATTAATAAGAGATGTGTCCTTCTTAGGGAAGGATTAATTCAAAGCAATCACGTAAAGAGCTGACGTCTTTCGATTGGAAACTTAGTGTTTCAAATCATGTTCGTTATCACTCACCTTGTTGTTTGGGAATATCCATGGAGAAACAATGGCTAAAAGGAACAAGGCTAATATGGGTCCGATTACTAACATGGTCGTACTGTTTAAAGAGTAACAAAAATAAGGCGATGGGGTCCATAATTCAATTTTCCGACAGAAAAAGATTGATCATACACTATTTTATTTCCTACTTTGGCCCACTTTCAACGGAATTATGAAAAAAGTCTTCGTCCTTTTTGGAATCATCATCGTGCTTGTTGCAGGTGCCTTCATTTACTTCCGTTTTTTCTACACCAAATCCTTTAGCCCGGAAGCCACAGTAGAGTTTAACCAGGACGATGTAACTATAAAGGTGTTCTACAATCGGCCCTATAAGAAAGGAAGAGAAATTTTTGGTGGCCTGGAGCCTTTCAATAAAGTCTGGAGAACGGGAGCCAATGAAGCTACAGTCTTTGAAACGAACAAGGATCTGACCATACAAGGAAAAACATTAAAGGCGGGCAAATACTCGCTGTGGACTATTCCCGGAAAGCAAACCTGGAAGATCTTATTCAATACTGAAACGGGTCAGTGGGGAATTGATTTCAATGGAGAATCCAATCGCAAACCGGAAAATGATGTGCTCATTGCCGAAGTTCCGGGTTTAATTCAAGATAAAGTAATTGAGCAATTCACCATCTCTGTCGAAAAGATGGATGATGAAATTCAATTGATATTACTCTGGGACAAAACGGTAGTCACGCTACCGATGGCCGTTACTTCACGCTAAGTTTTACCACCAGCTTTCTGTTTTCGGGCAACGCTGCCACAGCGCGGTGAGTCAACGTAATATTTCGTGCAGGCACACCTTGTGCTGCCAGGTAATTGGCTACCTCTAACGCCTGGTGCGGAGTACGGTCATTGTGATAGGTGTTTTTAATCACTAACGAATCGCGCACCAAAGTCTTAACTGAATCAACTGAGGTCTTATCAATTACTTTATACGACACCGGAATCTTTACTGTATCCGCTGTGGTTTCAGAGAGATCCGGATTTGATCTCACCGAATCACGAACATAACCGAAAAGGGAAACATCAACAGTAAACCGGAGTGCCGGATTCGCTTTGATCAAACGTGCAACTCTTCTCAAATCCTGTGCAGAAGACGGATCAAGCTCAAAAGAATTCGGCTTAAACGAAACACCACCTAATTCAATTTCATCACCAGCCGCTACGGGTTTCAATGTAGCGGTCACGCGCTCTGTCTGAGGGAATTTATCATTGGTAAGGTTGTATTCTTTGGAGAAGAATGTATTAATGTCTTGCTCTGGTTCGATGGAAAGATCATACACACCACCTTCCTTCAAAAAGACAGTGAACTGGCCATTGGCAGCCGGGCGGCCATTGAATACGCGTTCCTGATTTTTTTTATTGAACACCGAGATGTAAGCCGGAATATTCACCATTCCCTCAATCTTCATCATCACCTTTGGCCTTACCTCTGCAGGGAAAAGCACTTCAACTATCTCACTCTTGTGCGCACCGGGTGCTTCCTTCATTAAATAGCGACCCACGTTGGTTGCTGTTACATACTGGTCGTCATTGGCTGTGTTCACAAAATCAAGCGGCACAGGAGCAGACCATGCCGAACCATTCCAGCGCGTCAGGTACAAATCCATTCCGCCTTTATTGCCTGGTAATTTATTGGAAGAGAAAATCAGTGTTTCGCCATCGCCAAGTATGCGGGGAGTTTGTGAATTGCCCGTGTTGATGAAGGCGGGCATTTCAGCTGGCTCTTCCCATTGACCATTTGATTTCCTTTTAGCTGTAAAAAGTTTACAGTTATCTGCTTTATCAAAAGTCATTTTCTCGCAGCGCATAAAATACATGACGTTGCCGTCGGCCGAAAAAGTAGGCGAACCGTCACTTAGTTTTGAATTGATGGGCAAACCCAGATTGGTCAACTCGCTCCAGAAAGCTCCCTTTTGTTCCGATTTATAAATATCAAATCCCCCGATACCCCCTGTTTTCATATTGGTGAGGTAAATGGTTTTACCATCGGGGCTCAGCGTATATCCTTTCAGAAAATTGAGATTGTTGTTTATCGTTTTGGGCAACGTCACCGGTTCTTTCCAGTTCACTGCGCCATCTTTCGAGGAATAGTTGATCACTAGTTTATCATCTTCCGCATAGTCGGAAAGAAAGAGAAGGGTATTGCCGTCCAGGCTGACAAAAGGCACAGAAATGTTGACGCTTGGCTGATTGATAACCGGTGACAATTTGCGTAACGCAGCTTGTGCTGATAACGAAGCTGGTACAATGACACAGCTGGATAGTAAAACAAACCAAAGTGCTCTTTTCATGCCCGGGCAAAGTTTAATCCTAAAGTTGGCAAAATTAATCGTAATCATCCGTAGCAAAATATTGGCCAGACGGAGCTTATCTTTCTGTATTTGATTGTAATTTTAAATCGATAAGAAATTTCAGTTTACAGCACATGATCCAGGTAATTCCGTCCATCGCCATTCGTAAGGGAAAAGTAGTGAAGATGCGCAAAGGCGATCCTACAAGTGAGAAAGAGTACAATGAAAATCCATTGGATCTGGCCAAGCGTTTTGAAGACCACGGCATTGAAGTAGTACACCTGGTGGATCTTGATGGAGCAGAGCAGGGAAGCCCTAAAAATTATCATGTACTTGAGGCTATTGCTGGCTACACCGATCTTAAAGTGGATTTCACGGGAGGTATTTGTACGGATGGAGATATTGGCAAAGCCTATGAATATGGAGCTGATTACATTACGGCTTCAAGTATCGCCATTACTAACCCGGAGCTGTTCGCTTCGTGGATTGTTTCCTACGGTCGCGAGAAGATGACGCTTGGCGCGGATGTAACGGATATCGATAGCAAAAAAATTGCGTTTCGCGGATGGCAGAAAAAATCAGAACTCACCCTGTTCGAACATTTACAATTCTTTTATGATCGCGGGCTGAAGTATGTAAAGTCAACCGACATCTCAAGAGACGGAGTGCTGGAAGGTCCTGCGTTTTCATTTTACCAGGAAATCGTTGATCGCTTCCCGGATATAAAAGTATTGGCCAGCGGTGGTGTACGCGGTGTGGATGATATACAGCGATTGAATGATATCGGTATTTTCGCGGTGATCTTTGGGAAGGCTTATTATGAAGGCATTCTTAAACTGAAAGATCTTGAACGTTTCCTGGTGAAGACACCTTAAGTATTATAGCAATTTATCAGGATTGGTGGTGAAACCTGTTGCTAGTCTACCTCCACTACAATCTCGATTTCAACAGCCATATTCATCGGTAGCGAATTCATGCCTACTGCTGAGCGTGCATGTTTTCCTTTATCTTCAAACACACTTACCATCAGATCAGAAAATCCATTGATCACTTTAGGATGTTCGGTGAAATCGCTGTGGCTGTTCACCATGCCTAGTACTTTTACAATACGCTTTACTTTATTCAGATCGCCCAATTCATTCTTCAGCGTAGAGAGGATGACAATGCCTGTTGCTTTCGCTGCATCATAACCTTGTTCTATGGTTAGCTCCTTCCCTACTTTACCAGTAATGTAAGTGCCATCTGGTTTGGCCGGGCCGGTGCCCGAAAGAAAAAGCAGATTGCCAACCCGTACTGCTTTTACATAGTTCGCAATAGGTTTGCTTGCTGCGGGTAATTCAATACTTAACTCCTTCAGTTTTTTATCAAAGTCAATCATTTGTGCAAAACCAAATGATGAGACGAGGAGCATTACAGCCAATACAATCTTTTTCATAAAATGAATTTTGCTCAATGTACTACAGACTTTAAAAAGTTTGTTTGCCTTCAGTCACTTTCTTTTCTGCCTGCTGACATACGGTTGACATTGCTTATTCCTTTCTTTGAAGAAAGAAAATACTTCAACTATGAAAGAGGTCTTCCGTTGCCCATGGTGTTTAGGTTTTGACGACTATATCAAGTACCATGATGAAGAGTGGGGAGTGCCGGTACACGATGACCGTGTTCATTTTGAATTTTTGATACTGGAAGGAGCCCAGGCCGGCCTGAGCTGGTCAACGATATTAAAAAAGCGCAAAGGGTATGCGAAAGCATTTGCCGGTTTCGATCCTAAAAAAGTAGCTCGCTTTACAGATGAGAAACTGGAAAAAATTCTTCTTGATCCAGGCATTGTGCGCAACCGACTAAAAGTCTACGCAGCCAGAAACAATGCACAACAATTTCTGGCGGTACAAAAAGAGTTTGGCTCGTTTAATAAATACATCTGGGCATTCGTCAATGACAAACCCATTGTAAGCAAACTGAAATCATTGAGTGAAATAAACCCTACCACGAAAGAATCGGATGCACTGAGTAAAGATTTAATCAAACGCGGATTTAAGTTTGTGGGCAGCACCGTAATCTATGCACACATGCAGGCGTGCGGATTGGTGAACGATCACTTAGTAGATTGCTGGCGCTACAAAAAAGTATAGCAAAGTATTTCAGATGATCTCGGAGAAATATTTCCAGAATGCATACAGGCCAAGGGCAAGCAAAATAATACCCGGAATAAGCTTCACTGCCCTACTGTCTTTTACCAGGTGCGTAAGCTTATTGGCAAGGAAAATAAAAAGTGTAAGCAATGCCATTGCACCAAGCGATGTGGCTAATACATAAGTGTGAACTAAGCCTGCAGTGGAAAGATTAATCCAGCCGTGGGCTTTGAAGTAAGCTGTAATAGCCACCCAAAAAGGAATAGCCATGGGATTAAGTATGCTCAGAACAATACCTCTTCGAAAACCACTTTCTCTGAACTTAGTTGTTGTTGCTGGCGGATTTTTTACGCGCAACAAACTAAGCACACCTAAGGT
>NNBV01002696.1_pt1 | contig 17352 bp, 17 predicted proteins | sample 1173771 | NCBI WGS metagenome assembly NNBV01 (sample SAMN07173938, study PRJNA388173) | plant metagenome | isolation source: symbiotic tissue sample KVS11 | place: Norway: Troms, Kvaloya island | reverse complement strand
ACGCAATCATGGGCGCTGGCATCGGTGCTGGTCTGGCTGCAATTGGCGCTGGAATTGGTATCGGTCGCATTGGTGGTTCTGCGATGGAAGGTATGGCTCGTCAACCTGAAGCTTCTGGAAAGATTCAAGGTGCGATGCTAATCATTGCCGCTCTTATCGAGGTGGCAGCCCTTTTCGCATTGGTTATTTGCTTGTTGATTTCGTTCTTAAAGTAAGAACTAAGGAGAACACGCCCCGGCACTTGGCCGGGGCCAGTTCTTTTTTAGTAAACAAAGAAAATTAAGTTTTAAAAAGATATGGATTTACTCACCCCTGGCACCGGTCTCATTATTTGGCAGTTTTTTATATTCCTGCTGTTGGTTGTTCTGTTGGCGAAGCTGGCATGGAAACCAATTCTCAGTTCATTGAAAGAACGCGAGACTTCTATTCAGCAAGCGTTGGATCAGGCAGAGAAAGCCAAGCTGGAAATGGCCTCCCTGAAAGCAGACAATGATAAATTGCTGCGTGAAGCACGTGATGAGCGTGACAAAATCCTTCGTGATGCAAGAGAAGCGGCCACTCGTTTGAACGAACAGGCACAAGCGGATGCGCGCAAAGCAGCCGATAAAATTGTTGAAGACGCAAAAGCGGCAATCAACATTGAAAAGCAAGCCGCTTTACGCGATGTAAGAGAGCAGGTTGCTTCTTTCTCTTTACAGGTTGCTGAAAAACTGATGAAGAAAAATCTTTCGGACGATAAGTCTCAGAAAGAACTGATCAGTGGCTATATCAAAGATCTTAAGTTAAATTAATTCATGGCCGATATACGCGTTGCATCGAGGTATGTAAAATCACTGCTTGGCCTGGCGGTAGAGCAAGGGGTTATTGAGCAAGTCAATAACGACATGAATTTGTTTGTGAAAACCTGCGAGGAAAACAAAGAGTTGACCTTGATGCTTCACAGCCCTATCATCAAGCACAACACCAAGAAAGTTATCCTCGAAAAAATATTTAAAAGCAAAGTGCAGCCATTAACCATGGCGCTCATTGAAATGCTGACGTTGAAAAACCGTGAGCCTTTGTTGTTGGCTATCGCCAAAGAATTCCACAATGCTTACAACGAATACAAAGGTATTGGTAAGGCTACCATCACTACTTCAGTGGCGATGGATGCAGAGCTTCGTGCGGAGATCGAGAAGATCGTGAAGAAACTAAGCAGCAAAGAGCAGGTGGAACTGGTTGAGAAAGTAGATCATGAGATGATTGGTGGTTTTATTCTCAATGTAGGTGATCGTCAGATCGACACCTCCATCAGGAATAAGCTGAAAGCATTGAAAGTGAAGTTCAGCGAGAACCCTTACATCAAAGAATTTTAATAAACGAAATCAAAAGAATCCCATAAATATCCCAGTATATGGCAGAGATAAGACCCGAAGAAGTATCAGCAATATTGCGTGAGCAACTTGCTCAGTCACGCACTGAAGCCCAGCTTGAAGAAGTAGGTACTGTGCTTACCGTTGGTGATGGTGTAGCCCGTATTTACGGATTGACCAAAGCACAATCTGGTGAGTTGTTGCAATTTGAAAACGGATTGCGCGCCATGGTTCTTAACCTGGAAGAAGACAACGTAGGAGCTGTATTACTTGGTGAATCAAAAGGAATTAAAGAAGGCGACACGGTTAAGAGAACAGGTGTTATCGCTTCTGTAAAAGTAGGTGAAGGTGTTCTTGGCCGTGTAGTAGATACATTGGCTAACCCGATTGATGGTAAAGGACCCATTGCCGGCGAGTTGTACGAAATGCCATTGGAACGTAAAGCTCCAGGGGTAATTTTCCGTCAGCCGGTGAATGAGCCTCTTCAAACAGGTATCAAAGCAATTGATGCGATGATTCCGATCGGACGTGGTCAGCGTGAGTTGATCATTGGTGACCGCCAGACAGGTAAGACTGCTGTGGCGATCGATACCATCATCAACCAAAAAGAATTTTACGACAAAGGAGAACCTGTTTACTGTATCTATGTAGCTATCGGACAGAAAGCTTCTACGGTAGCAAGTGTGGCGGGTACACTGGAGAAAGCAGGTGCAATGGCATATACAGTTATTGTTTCTGCTTCCGCATCCGATCCTGCTCCGATGCAGTTCTTTGCTCCTTTTACAGGTGCATCGATCGGAGAATTTTTCCGTGATACAGGTCGCCCGGCATTGGTTATTTATGATGACTTGTCCAAGCAAGCTGTTGCTTACCGTGAAGTGTCATTGCTTTTGAGAAGACCTCCGGGTCGCGAAGCATATCCGGGTGATGTGTTCTATCTTCACTCACGTCTACTTGAGCGTGCTGCGAAAATCATCAACAATGATGGTATTGCGAAAAGCATGAATGATCTTCCTGCATCCATCAAACATTTGGTAAAAGGAGGTGGTTCATTAACGGCTCTTCCGATTATTGAAACACAGGCGAATGACGTTTCTGCTTATATCCCGACTAACGTAATCTCGATTACGGATGGTCAGATCTTCCTTGAAACAAACTTGTTCAACGCGGGTATTCGTCCTGCCATCAACGTAGGTATTTCGGTATCACGTGTGGGAGGTTCTGCACAGATCAAGTCAATGAAGAAAGTAGCAGGTACATTGAAGCTGGATCAGGCACAGTTCCGTGAATTGGAAGCCTTCTCTAAATTCGGTTCTGACCTTGATGCTTCTACCAAGCTGACAATCGAACGCGGTCGCAGAAATACAGAGATTTTGAAACAACCTCAGTATGCTCCGGTACCTGTGGAAGAACAAGTAGCTATGATTCTTGCTTCTACTAAAGGATACATGGACAAAGTGCCTGTGGCTAAAGTGAAAGAATTTGAAAAGGAATTTCTTGGATTGCTGAGAGCACAGTACAAAACCGTATTAGATAACTTCCGCGCAGGTAAGTTTGAAGATGCCGATGTGGAAACGGTGAAGAAAGCATCTATTGAATTGTCTCTAAAATACTAATATTCAATTATCAATGAGTCGATGTGCAGATGAATGCATGTGCACATCGATACATTGAACATCGATAATTAAAATATGCCTAGTTTAAAAGAAGTTAAAGGCCGGATCGTTTCAGTAACATCTACGCAGCAGATTACTAAAGCCATGAAAATGGTGGCGGCAGCTAAGTTGCGCAGATCGCAGGAGCGCATTATGCAGATGCGCCCATTTGCGCAGAAGCTGAATTACCTTTTGCAAAACCTTTCTTCTTCAGATAACGATAGCCAGGATTGGTACAACACTGTTCGTGAAGAAAAGAAAGTGTTGATTGTAGCAATCAGTGCGGACCGTGGCCTTTCAGGAGCATTCAACAGTAATATTTTTAAGACCACTTTGCGTTTGATCACTGAGAAATACAGCGATCAGGCAAAGAAAGGAAACCTGACTATACTTCCTATCGGAAGAAAGTCGAATGACTTCTTTGGCAAACGCACCTATAAAGTAATCGATCAATACGCGAATCTGTTTCAGGGATTATCCTTTGAAAAAGTGTCCGCTATTGTTGAGTTTCTGATGGATGTATTTAAGAAAGGGGAGTACGATAAAATTGAAATCGTGTATAACGAATTCAAAAACGTAGCCACTCAGATTCTTCGCACCGAACAATTCTTACCAGTTCCTCCGGCCGAAAAAACAGAAGGCTACGCAGAAGTAGATTATATTTATGAGCCAAGCCGTGAAGAAATCATCACCGGGCTTATTCCTAAGTCGCTGAAAGTACAATTGTATAAAGCCGTATTGGATTCTGATGCAGCTTTCAACGGTGCTCAGATGACTGCCATGGACAAGGCCACAGAGAATGCAGGAGAATTGCTGAAAGAACTGAAGTTGACTTATAACCGTACCCGTCAGGCGGCGATCACCAAAGAGATTTTGGAAATTGTAGCAGGAGCAGAAGCATTAAAATCTGCGTAAGCAATAAATATTAAAGTAAATTGAAAGCTCATCCGCCAAACTGGTGGATGAGCTTTTCTTTTTATGGGACTATTCCGGTTTTATCGATTCATTAATATTCTCAGTCTCGATGTAGCAACAGGTGCTGTCGTCAATGCATTATTCTTTGCTCATCTTTTTGAAGTTCATATTTTGCCGCAAGGTCTGGCTTCACTTGGTATTGCAGTATGGATCATCTACACCACTGATCACCTGCTGGATGCAAGCCGATTAAAAGAAGCTGCTTCTACAGAGCGGCACCGGTATCATCAGCAGCATTTTAAAGTGTTGTCTATGCTTTTGTGCGTTGCATTTCTGGTGGAGTTTATCCTGATTTTCTTTTTACGCAAACCGATATTTTACAGTGGTCTTTGGCTAAGTGCAGGAGTCGGGGTTTACATCCTAGTAAATCGCTGGCTCAGGTATTTCAAAGAAGTGACGGGCGCACTGCTTTATTCCAGCGGTGTGATGTTGCCGGCACTCTCATTTAGGCAGGTGCCTTTTTCTTTGTCCGATCAATTAATGATTGTTCAGTTTGTGTTGATTGTATTAATTAATCTTATTCTGTTTTCGTGGATGGATTATGAAAAGGACATTAAGGATCATCATCGGTCTCTGATCACGTATCTCAGTAAGCGATCAGGCGCTATTATATTGACATTATTATTCATTGCAGTTGCAGTACTTCAGGTGTTCACATTACCCGTTTACCAGGTCGCGACGCTTATTTTTATCAGCATGAGTGTAGTGCTGCTGGTGCTGTTTTTATTTCATTCTTATTTTAAGAGAGAAGAACGTTTTCGTTTTTTAGGTGATGCTGTTTTCTTTTTACCAGCACTGGCATTGCTTATTCATTAGCTATGAAACGAAAAGGTTTTGATACTATTGCTTTTGCTTATGATCAACTCACACGAATCGTTTTTGGCAGAGCGATAGCCAGATCACAACTTCAGTTCCTGAAATTGCTGAGAGGATGTAAGCATGTACTTGTATTGGGCGGAGGTACAGGCTGGTGGATGAATGATTTTCTCCTGGCGAACCCGACTACGCGAGTTACATTTATTGATGCGTCTGAAAAAATGATTCGTCTTGCTGAATCCAAACTGCATGTAAAAGACCGCGTTGATTTCATTCATGGCACTCACCAAAGTATCCCGGATGAAAAGTATGATGCTGTTGTGCTTTTTTATTTTTTGGATTTATTCACTAATGAAGAATTGCCTCAATTAATACAGATGATCAAAAGAAAAATCAATACGCATGGATTGTGGCTGGTTTCTGATTTTGTGAATCATCAATCGTGGCATGCCACCTTGCTGAAGGTGATGTATCAATTTTTTAATCTTGTTACCGGTTTATCCACTTCCTCTTTGCCCGAATGGCAATTGCATTTGAGAAATCAGGGATTGAAACAATCAGAGCACATTACTTTTTACAAAGGTTTTATTTACAGCTCGGTTTACCATCAATCAGAATAAAAAAATGAAGCTGCGAGAACAGCTTCATCAGGTTATGAAAAAACAGGGGTAAGGAATTAAATACTTCTCAAATACAAATACAACGCTTTCAATTCGGTGTCTGTATAATCTTTTGTCATGGTCCAGGGCATGAATTGTGCAGGAAGTATTTTACCTTCGGGTGTCACTCCTGAGCGGAGTGTAGTCATGAACTGCTCTTCCGTCCATTTGCCTACATTGCCTGAAGAGGAAATGTTCGCCACCTGAGGTGAGCCGGGCACAACCGGATCGCCTCCCTGCATGTTTTCTTTATGGCATGCCGTACAGGATACGGATAAATATTTACCAAACTTAATGCTCACCTCGGGTACTACATCCGTTGATAATGATTTGCTGTGATCAATCATCTCGGCAACCATCACGGGTAGTTTATTAAGATCAGCAAGTATTCTTCCTACAGGCTTAAAATGAGTTTGAGGCAACTCATTATCAATAGCGGGTAATTGCATTCCGTAAGCGATAATGGCTTTCATATCCTCCTCAGAGAAATGAGTGTATTCATAAGAAGGCATTACTTTAAGTGTGGTATTGTTTCTGTTCAGCCCATGCTGTAGTGCCTTTAACCAATCCTGCTCATTGTAGTCAGCAGGTAAGCCACCTTTTCCTTTGGTAAGATTAACAGCGACCACCTGGCCAAGGGCAGGGTCATCAATAAATATTCTTCCTGAAAGATCTTGTCCATGACAATCTTTACAACCTTTGGCAGCAATCAGTCGCTGGCCTTCTGCTAACAATGCAGAATCGGGTTTGATCTCTAACGTCTGAAGGGTGATATCGTATTTTTTCGCAAAACGATTTTCTGTGCTGATGTATGCCTTGATATAAAAGCCAGCTAATAGTGCTACCGCTATTCCGATGAAGATGCCAAGGCCTTTTAGAATTTTTCTAATCATAAGTGATGTCTTTATTGAAGAATGGAACGGGCTAACCTTATTCAGAGGTCTACGTTAAACGGAGCATTTGTTACGTAAAAGGGAGTTTAATGAAGGCAGCATATACCGTTGAATATAATGACTTTGCGCAAGAGTTGAAAACTTCTTCCGGCTCAGCGGAACATTTGCGTTCCTTTTCGAAAGGCCATCGGTGGGGCGAATACCAGGAGCGTAACATTGCCATGAAACATTTCCGTATTCAGGAGGCGCGTATCCACCTGCATCAGAAATTCAAAGTCATGTATACGGACGAGCAGATGGATAACGAAGTTCATTTCTGTGCTAACCTGAAAGGAAAGATCGAAGGATTTTTCTGTGATGGAAAAATAACAAAATCATTATCAGAATCGCAGCATCATTACATCTATGCCCCCGCTGCGGAGTATGAACTTCACTTCCAGGAGATCAACTATCTGCACCTGGCTATCGATAGAAATTACTATATCCGGTTGTTGAACAGTTCGGAAGCCTGGCTCTCGGAAATACGATCACGCCTGCAGAAGCAGGAAGAGATTTATCCTGGAGGCATCACCCTTCATCATCAGATGAAATCTGTATTGGTGAATATCATGAATACTCCCCTTACCGGCAATCTCCGTGAGCTGATGCTGGAAGCCAAAGTGCTGGAGTTAATAGCAATGCAACTAGGTCAGTACAGTAATGATCGGGCTTTTTCTACCGGTACTATTTCAAAGAAAGATCAGGATGTGTTTCATGCCATACATGAGTACCTGGGCAAAACATTTAATGAAGACCATTCCCTGCAATCGCTCTCAAGACAGTTTGGAATAAATGAATTCAAATTGAAGCAAGGCTTTCGAAAGACATTTAATACAACTGTGTTCGGTCATCTCTTCGACATAAAAATGAATCATGCACGGCAATTGATTCTGGAAGAAGATATGCTGATGCATGAAGTATCACGGCAGGTGGGTTATAAAAATCCGAATCACTTTTCCACCGCCTTCAAAAAGAAATTCGGATTGAGCCCGAATGAATTGAAGAATTAGTGTAGCGTATGTTGCAGATTAGTTTTTCGAAACACGTTCTCCAGGCAGAGCATCCTTTTAATAGCATCAAATGTTATTTTAATATTCGCTCGATAGGAGGTGGCCGCATTATCGGATAACAGGAAACTCCTCCGGAGTTTGATTCCATTTAATAAATCAATTCTCTATAAACAGGGGTGCTCCTGACGGAGCTAAACTGTATCCAATTTGATCGGGGTTATTTTCTGAATCAGCGGATAAGTCAATCAATAAACGAATGATAAATTTCCCAACACTTAAATCAAAGAAACCGCTGGTGGATTTGTTAAGGTTCGAAGGGTCTCCAACCTTCAAAAGATTGGAAACCCTGAATTGAAAAATCACATTTGCCTTAAGATGCAAGTAGAAAATCAGATGCGGATTTCCGTTGTCAATTGCCCTTTGCTAATTGCCAATTGGCACTACTCTTCCACTTCACTTTTGTTCATCTGGCTTTCATACAATGAATAGTATACGCCTTGGCTGCTGATCAGTTCATCATGCGTTCCTTCCTCTACTACGTTTCCATCATTGAGTACCATAATCTTGTTGGCCAGCTTGGCAGAAGAAACACGGTGCGATATGATAATGGAGGTGCGGCCTTCCATGATCCGCTTCATACTATTCAGAATAGTATTCTCCGTTTTAGTATCAACAGCAGAAAGAGAGTCATCTAAAATTAAAATACGCGGAGAGCGGGCAATGGCTCTGGCAATGGATACACGCTGCTTCTGCCCACCGGATAGAGTAATCCCTCTTTCGCCTACGCGCGTATTGAATCCTTGCGGGAAGCCAATGATGTTGTTATACACATCAGCATCTTTTGCCGCCTGAATTACTTTTTCTTCATCGGAGCTTTTCAAGCCGAATGCGATGTTGTTAAAAATGGTATCGCTGAAAAGAAAAACGTCTTGTGGAACTACGCCCATCTGACTTCTCAAATGAACGAGGTCATACTCTTTAATGAGCAGGTCGTCTATTCTCACTTCTCCTTCAGTAACGTCATACAATCTTGTGATCAGGTTAGAGACCGTGCTTTTCCCTGAGCCGGTAGTGCCAATGATCGCCAATGATTCCCCCGGATTTACTTTAAGAGAAATTTTCTTCAATGCCTTGATTCCTGTATCGGGATAGGTAAACGATACATTTTTAAACTCAATCTTTCCGGCAATCTCGCGTACCAGGTTTTTCTCTGAAACAATATCTGTTTTTGTTTTCAGGAATTCGTTGATGCGTTTTTGTGAAGCTTCCGCGCGTTGCACCAGACTGCTTGTCCATCCTAATGAAGTAACGGGCCAGGTAAGAATGTTTACATAGATGATAAACTCAGCAATGTTGCCGAAGGTGAGGGGCGAGCCATTAATCACCTCTACACTTCCTGCGTATACAGTAAGCATGGTGCTTAATCCTATCAATGCGGTGATGATGGGGAAGAATAAAGCCTGTACGCGTGTAAGCTTGAGCGATTGTTTTTTATAGATATCACTTTCCTTTGTGAAATTGGCAATGGATTCTTTTTCGCGTGTAAACGACTTCAGTACCCGTATTCCTGAAAAAGCTTCCTGCACAAAAGTGCTGAGTCGTGACTGGCTCTTTTGAATCTGTTCGGAGCGATACTCAATAATGTTATTTACATAGTACACGCTGAGTGAAAGTATAGGAAGAGGAATCAGGGCATACAAAGTAAGCTTGGGGCTGATGCTGAACATCACCGGAATGAGCATAAGGCAAAGTGTGATCAGCGTAAGCCCATACATAATGGATGGACCAAGGTACATGCGCACACGGCCTACGTCTTCGCTGATGCGATTCATCAAATCGCCCGTATTGTTTCTCCGGTAGAAGCTCAACGGTAATGTTTCATAGTGCTGAAAGATTTCATTCTTCAGGTCATATTCAATCAGCCGACTCATGACGATGAGAGTCTGGCGAACAAAATATAAAAACACACCTCGCAATAAGGCCATCACCAGGATCACCATGGCATAGATAAGGATGCTCCTGGAAAACACAGAAAAGAATCCCTGCTGAACCTGTGTGTTATCTAAAACACGATAGATGCGGATGTTGTCCATCACCAGGTCGATGGAATAGCGAACCATAATTGCCGGAATGATCTGAAATACGTTGGAGATAATCACGAAGATCAGACCAAGGATGAGATGCCATTTATACTTGAAAAGATACTTGTTGAGGTAGCGTAATTCTTTCATTCCTGGTTTTAAAAGCTCAAAGCGTTAACAAAAGTCACCGATAAAGATTCGTTAAGTAGCGCGGTATTTGAAATATAATTCGGGCAGAGTTTGGTACAACGGAATAGTATTGGTTTTGTTCAGCGCAAACGATTTAGTTGTTGAATTTCGAAGAAAATGACCTAGTTTTGCCCTGTCATTTTTTGAGGAATTCATCTCATAAAACGATAGTAAAAGTAAACATTAAACAAAACTATTGTCCTCATGGAGATCAAAGAATTGGAAAAGGTAGAGCAGGGAGTGTATGCACGGGTTACGCAGCTCGGTCACGAACAAGTAGTGTTTTGTTACGATGAGCCTACCGGCCTGAAAGCAATCATTGCTATCCACAACACGGTACTTGGTCCCGCATTGGGCGGCACACGCATGTGGAACTATGCCAGCGAACAGGAAGCACTCACCGATGTACTTCGTCTTTCGCGAGGTATGACTTTTAAGGCATCGATCAGCGGCCTTAACCTTGGTGGTGGCAAAGCCGTGATCATGGGTGATGCCAGCAAGATGAAGACAGAAGCGTTCCTTCGCAGGTTTGGAAAATTTGTAAACAGCCTGGGCGGAAAATATTATACAGCCGAAGATGTGAATATGAAAACGGCTGATATGGAATACATTTCCATGGAAACAAAGTTCGTAACCGGTTTGCCTGAATCGATGGGTGGTGGCGGAGATCCTTCGCCTGTAACTGCTTACGGAGTATACATGGGAATGAAAGCCACAGCAAAAAAAGTTTTTGGTGGTGATCACCTGGCAGGGAAAAAGATAGGCGTGCAGGGTGTGGGCCAGGTAGGAGCGCACCTGGTAGAATACCTGGTGAAAGAGAATGCAAAAGTATTCATTACCGATATCTCTGATGAGAAAGTGAAAGCATTAGCTCAGCAATATGGTGTAACGGGTGTTGAGGGCGATGCCTTTTATGACCTGGACATGGATATCTATGCTCCTTGTGCACTGGGAGCCACCATTAATGACGAAACCATATCACGTCTTCGTTGTTCTATGATTGCCGGTGCTGCCAACAACCAGTTAAAAGAAGAGATGAAGCATGGTTACAAATTGCTCGATCACCGTATAGTTTATGCACCCGATTTTCTGATTAATGCCGGAGGGTTGATTAACGTGTATAACGAATACCTCGGTAACTATAATCGCGAACGCGTATTCCAGCAGGCAGAAAAGATTTATGATACCTGCCTGAATATACTGAATGTAGCAGAACGCGAGAAAATCAGCAGTCAGGAAGCCGCCATTCAGCTGGCAGAGAAAAGAATAGCTGAAATAGCGCTGATAAGAACTTCCAGATAGACCCCCCGATCCATTCGGAAATAAGTGAAAGGCCCTGTCATTTTTGATCAGGGCCTTTTCTTTTATTATAATTTCTTGCAAAGAGATCGTAATTTTGGCCTTTCAAAAAAATCGCTCTTTATCATGCTGAACAGACGCACGCTTCGAATTAAAATCATGCAAAGCCTTTTTGCATACGAACAATGTAAGGAGGCGGATTACCAGCTTGCCTTTGAGCATATCGATGCGTTCTTTCAGCCCGATCTTAACTCCATGGAGGTACAGGATAAAGAGATGCTCACCAAACAGCGCAAAGCAGCCAAGCAATTATTCGAAAAGAAATTTCGCCTGCCGGATACCGAAGACAATGATGATGTGCGGATCAACAAAGCCGTAAGAGAGGCGTCAGAGCTTTATCATAAACTGCTTAAAAAAGATTTCCTGTATTTTACGAAGAACATTATTACCGATGTTGAAAAATTAACCGATGTCTACCATTCGGTGTTGGCCCTGGTGCCCGCTCTGGCGGAAGTAGCGGCAACAGATAAGAAAATCAAACATGATAATTTTATCAACAACCATTATGTAAAAGCAATCGCTGCCAACGATGAGCTTACCAAAGAAGTATTGAAATCAAATTCAGGATGGCAGGATCGTGGTGATAAAGTAAGAGGATGGTTTCGCGATGTATTGAAAGCAGATGATATCTACATGTCATTTCTCGATAGCCGCAGACCGGATATCGACTCAGAGAAAGCGATTGTAAAACACATTTTTCGTAAACTAATCTTAGGCTCAGGCCCCATCAGTGATTACCTGGAAGAAGAAGATATACGCTGGGTGGAAGACAAAGACATCATCAAAGGGCTGGTGGATAAAACCGTGAAATCATACAACGAAGACACGAAGAAGATAGAACTTCAAAAGCTTTCGCTCGATTGGGAAGATGATAAGGAGTTTGTGAAAACACTGATCATCAACACCATTGAACTGGATAAAGCACACAAAGAGCTGATCGCGAATAATACCAAAAACTGGGAGGTAGATCGTTTACCATTGACTGACCGCGTTATTCTGGAGATGGCCATAGCCGAACTGATCAGTTTCCCCAGTATTCCTGTAAAGGTGAGTATCAATGAATACATTGAACTGACGAAAGAATACAGTACACCCAACAGCCGCCAGTTCGTAAATGGTATTTTGGATGTGATTGCCAAAGAATTGAAAACATCAGGGGCATTTAAGAAGAGCGGCCGTGGTTTGATTGACAATAAATAAAACGATCTGACCGTTTGTCAGGATGGGCGTAGGATATGAATTTTTACCGATAACGATTATCTTTGAGCATTGTATAAATACTTGAACTATGAGTAAAAAAGGGAACAATACACTGATTACTTTTTTAGCGGGTGCGGCAGTAGGAGCTATCATTGGAATTTTATATGCACCGGATAAGGGCTCAAATACACGTGAAAAGCTTTCGTTTCAGTTAGATAAATACAAGAAATTACTGGAAGATTACCTCAACGACCTAGTGACGGGCAAGGAAACGCCTTTGACCAGCGAAGCAAAATCGCAAGGAGACAAAGTGGTTTCCGAAACGAAAGGAAAAGCAGAACGCCTGCTAGAAGACGTGGATGAACTTTTGGAGCAGCTTCGTGGCGGCAAAAAGAGTTAACTATTTGTTAAAGCGCATTGAAAATTAGAGCGGTGGAGAGCATCGCCATAGTTTTGTATCAGGAAGAATATTTAAAAAGGAAAAAACTCAAATAGAAATATGAAAACACTATCTCGCTTAATGATGTGTGTTGTGCTGGCTGCTGTGATGATGAGTTGCAACGACCGCGCATCCGAAAAAAGAATTGCTGAACTGGAAAGCCGCCTTGCCCAACTGGAAGGCAACAAAGGTGCTACTCCTGCAGCCGCTGCACCAACAGCAGCAACTACAACTCCTGCACCTGCTGAAGAAAAGCCGGAAGGCCCTCTTCCTGTAGCACAGTTCGAGAAAATAGAACATGATTTCGGTACCGTAAAAGAAGGTGGTAAAGTGAGCTACACCTATAAGCTTACCAACACCGGCCAGGCTCCTTTGATTATACAAAATGCACAGCCTTCCTGCGGATGTACCGTTCCGGAATGGTCACGCGAACCCATTCCTGTAGGTGGAACCGGATTTGTGAAAGCAGAATTTGACACCAATGGCAAACAAGGTATTAATAACAAAACGATAACCGTCACTGCCAATACCTGGCCTAAGACAACTACACTTCGCTTTAAGGCAATGATTACGCCTAAGGCTGACGGTGCGAATGGTCCCGTGAAGTAATTATAGACAATCAGGCAATATGCACTTAACAAAAGGTTGTCAAGTGCATATTTGCCAACTGTCAATTCAATAGATACCTTTTACTAAAAAGCTGATCTCGATAAGCGGGATCAGCTTTTTTCATTTGCTGCATTTGGAATTAGGTTTATTAATCTGATAACTTGCGGCCTTAAAAATTTTTCAATTATGATGAATTCGATCTTACTTCAGGCGCAGCCCGCGAGCGGCCTTAGCGGAATGCTTCCACAAATACTGTTCATGGTAGCAATCATTGGTGTGTTTTATTTTTTTATGATTCGCCCTCAGCAAAAGAAAGCCAAGGACCAAAAGAAATTTATTGAAGATATTAAGATTGGTGAAAAAGTAATCACAATAGGTGGTGCTCATGGTCGCGTTGCGGAATTAGACGGAGATACTTTTGTGCTGGAAGTAGAGCGCGGAGGTCGCATTCGCTTTTCCAAGTCAGCGATTTCTTTAGAAGCCAGCAAGGCAGCCAATACAGAGAAAAAAGCGTAGTTGATTTAAGGGTTTCCAACCATACAAAGTTGGAAACCCTATAAAGCTTAAGTTTCATTAACTTTGTTCACTAAGCTTTATACGTTGAATTTCTTTCGAGTCTTTATCAACCTGTTTCAATTCAATCGCACCAACTGGAAAGTGGTGGCGCTTTGTTTTACTACCGCTACGGTATTCTGGCTATTCAACTCGCTTAATAAAAGCCACACCACCAACGTCCGTTTCCCCATCCGGTTTGAATACGATCATCAAAAGTATGTACCGGCCGAACCATTGCCTCAACATGTAACACTCAACCTGAGTGGTAATGGATGGGATCTTTTCAGAAAACACTTCGGGCTTAAAATTCCTACGTTAATCATTCCATTAGATAAAACAGAGGCCAAACAAATTTCAGGTTACTCGCTGCTCTCTGTTTTTGCAAGTCAGATTACAACTCTTAAAATCAATTTTGTGGTTACGGATTCTCTGCGAATTCATCTGGATGAAAAGCGTGTTCGTAAATTCAGACTGACAGCTAATCTTTCCGGCATTGCTTATAAGAAAGGCTTCGGGCGCATAAGTCCCATAGTAATACTTCCTGATTCATCTGAACTCACCGGCCCTAAAAGCATCCTTTCTAAAATGCCCGATTCCATTGTGCTGAATCTACAGGAGAAAAGACTGGATGAAAATTTTCGTGGAGAAATAGAAATTGCGTTGCCCGCATCGGAATTCATCAGCAGAAATCCTCCTCTTGCTGAGGTGATGTTTGAAGTAGGCGAAATGATTGAAGTAAGTAAGTGGGTGAAGATAAAGCCTGGTAAAGTGCCATGGGGTATGGAACTGGTCAATGACAGCGTGCAGGTATTGCTTCAGGCTCCTCAAAAAACAACCGATAATTTAGCCTCGTCACAAATGTGGGCTTCACTAGATTTCAGTACGCTTAAAAAAGGGGAAACAAGGCGCTTCCTTCCTCGTGTAGAAGGATTGCCCGCCTGGGTATCGGTAGTAAAGATTGATTCGATAACCGTAAGACGCTATTAGAAAAAATCATGAGATACGATTGACGAAGTATCAGGAGAGGATTCACGTAAAATTTGTCATTCGTTATTTTAAATTTATCATTACTGCATGAAGGTTTATCAGGTTGGGATCACAGGAGGTATTGGGTCGGGCAAAAGCCTGGTGCGCAAAATTTTTTCCTGTTTGGGAGTGCCCACCTATGACGCTGACAGCCGGGCGAAAGAGGTAATGACCACTGACAGAATTCTTGTCGCACAAATCCAAAAAGAATTCGGAGACTTGGCATATAACCCCCAAGGTGTGCTTAATCGAAAGTATATGTCAGAGCAGGTTTTCAATCGGCCAGACCGGTTAGAAAAACTGAATCAACTCGTTCATCCGCGTGTGAGAGAAGATTATCGTAACTGGCTATCCCAGCAATCATTACCCTATATAATTAAAGAAGCAGCGTTACTGTATGAAACCGGCTCGGCAAAAGAGCTGGACAAAATAATTGCCGTATACGCTCCGGAAGACTTACGCATAGCACGTGTAGTGAAGCGTGATCCTTATCGCAATGCCGCTGCCGTAAAAGAGGTGATGCTGCGCCAAATGAATGAAGAAGAAAAAAAGAACAAAGCCGACTTCGTTATACTTAATGACGACTCCATGCTTGTTATTCCCCAGGTCTTACAACTTCATCAACAGTTTATCCAGGCACACTAGAGCAGTGTGCATTACTCTGTGATCACTTCCATCGGTTAGAGGTTTCGGTCTGCTTTGTTAAAGAATAGTTAAATAGTCAAAGCATAGCTTCATCTGAGAAACCTGAAAGTGATAAACAGAGTAAGAGAAGTGCCAGCAGTGAATTTAAAATCAAAAAATACAGATAGATAAGTTACTCGATGAAAAAGAAACTGATCACCGGTGCCGTAGTGCTGATCGTGCTATTCCTGCTGGCTTTACCCAAGCTGGATCTCTTCAGTAAGAAATCAGATGCGGGGGCAACACCAACAGGATCCTCCAAGTTACCTGTAGAAACATTGGTGCTGAAGATAGGCAAGCTGGATAATAAACTGGTCATTACAGGATCGGTATTGCCCAACGAATCGCTGGAGCTAAGCAGCGAAACATCCGGTAAGATCACAGGCATCTTTTTCCGCGAAGGAAATAAAGTAAAGAAAGGCGATGTGCTTCTCCAGATCAATGATGAAGAGATTCGTGCTGAACTGGAGAAACAAAAAAATAATCGTAAGCTGAATGAAGACAATGAATTCCGTCAGCGCAAGTTGCTGGAGAAAGATGCCATCAGCCAGGAGGAATACGATAATGCGCTGAATCGTTTGAATATTACCTTATCGGATATTAAAGTGTTGGAAGCGCAACTGCAGAAGTCGCGCATCACTGCTCCGTTTGATGGAGTGATTGGTTTGCGATCGGTAAGCGAGGGAGCATACATTACTCCCGGTTCTGTAGTAGCTACATTGTATAATATCTCTCCTGCAAAAATTGAGTTTGCTGTTCCGGGTCGCTACAGTACGCAGGTGAGTGAAGGTAAACTCATCCGCTTTACTATTGAGAGTGATGTGAAAGTGTTTGAAGGTAAAGTGTATGCCCTGGAGCCACGCATCGATCCTGCAACGCGAACATTAAAACTTCGTGCACTGGCCGATAACTCTAATGGTATGTTATTGCCTGGTCAGTTTGTGAAAGTAGAACTCATACTTCAAACCATCAGCAATGCTATTCTTGCTCCGACTGAAGCAGTCATACCAGAGCAGGATGGTAAGAAGGTCTTTATTCTGGAAAACGGTAAAGCCAAAGAAGTGCGTATTGAAACGGGCATCCGCTCCAATACTGATCTTGAAGTACTATCCGGATTACAACCGAATGACACGTTGATTACTACCGGCATGCTGCAGCTTCGTTCGGGCATGGAAGTGCAGGTAGTGAAAGTGAAGAATCAATAACACTTAAAACTTCAGAAAAGAATGGCAAGTTTATCAACCATTAGTATCAGCCGGCCGGTGCTCGCCATCGTGATGTCGCTGGTGATCGTGTTGTTTGGGTTTATTGGATTCAGCTTTTTGGGAGTACGCGAGTTTCCAAGTGTAGATCCCCCTGTAGTAACGGTTAACACCGCTTATGTAGGTGCCAATGCAGACGTGATCGAATCGCAAATTACCGAGCCGTTGGAAGATGCCATCAATGGTATCGCTGGTATCCGAACGTTAACTTCTGTCAGTCGTGAAGGAAGAAGTTCAATCACGGTAGAGTTTGAGCTGGGCGTAAACATTGAAGCAGCCGCCAATGATGTACGCGATAAAGTTTCGGGTTCGTTGTACAATCTTCCTCCGGATGTCAATCCTCCTGTAGTAGAGAAAGCAGATGCAGATTCAAGCCCGATTATTTTCATGACGGTAACCAGTGAGCGAAGGGACTTACTTGAGCTTTCGCGTATTGCAGAAATCTATTTTAAAGAAAGATTACAAACCATACCCGGAGTGAGTTCGGTGCAGATATGGGGACAACGCAGGTACTCTATGCGCTTGTGGATGGATCCGATAAAACTGGCA
>NNBV01003067.1_pt1 | contig 17353 bp, 18 predicted proteins | sample 1173771 | NCBI WGS metagenome assembly NNBV01 (sample SAMN07173938, study PRJNA388173) | plant metagenome | isolation source: symbiotic tissue sample KVS11 | place: Norway: Troms, Kvaloya island | reverse complement strand
GTATACGTGAAGGCAGGTGTTGCCAGCGTAAGAGCAATGAAAATGAAATTCAGAATGAGAACAATGCGTTTTATCTTCGGGTTGGTGTCTTCAGGGAAAAGTTGTGCAATGAAGAGAATGCCCCACATCATGGTAAGATAAAGTGTGAGGTACTCTACCTTAACAGCCAATTCCCAATCCATGCCGGGAAACCAGTTGACAAACAAATAAAGATTATTAAATACGGAACGTATGGCCCACGTCATACAAATGGCAGCGAAATAAAGAGCCGCCTTTTCATTTCTGAAAAAGAAAAATAAGATCAGGAAGAAGAAGCCAATCAAACCTAACCCTCCAAACAAAACGATGTTGGTGATAACGGCACTTTCTCTTTTTTGAAACAGCTGCTCAGGAAGTCCAAGATAGATGTGATCATTGACACCCCCTTTGTGATGCTGAAAATTGGAAACATGAAGGACGATCTGTAATGAATCCGTATTGGAAGGAAAGACGATGGTCATTGGTCGCCATTGCGCTTCTGATTGTTTTCGGTTAACCCCCACTGTTCCGTTGGCTGCTACTTCTTTACCATTAACAAACAGGCGATAGCTGCTATAAAAATCAGGAATACCTAATGACAATAATGGAACGGAAGGATTGACAAGTAGTGTAACCGAATAGGTGGCGAAGCCTTTTCCTTCCAATTGCTCGTACACCGAAGAGCGGTCATTCCAAACGGAGGGAAGGTTGAAGTAATCCACCCGCTGTGCCTGGTTGATCTGTGCGGTAGTAAGAAGCTGGTTCCAGAAGAAAAGCCAGGAACCATCAAGCTTTACTTCTCCTTTTTCAAAGTTCCATTGACGTAAATCAATTGTTCCGTTGATTACTCTCGGTTCAGTGTCAGTGGCAAATCCGGCTGTGGCGACACAGAAAGACAGCACAACTGAAAACAACCATTTTGTTTTCATTTTGGTGGTGTGTGTGGTGGTGATTGGGTCGCCAATATTAATGCAACCGATAGAAACAAAAAAAGGCATCTCGAAAAGAAATGCCTCTTTATGCCGGTTACCTTCTCCGTTTGATCTATTTCAATCTCGCCTTAAAGAATTCAATCGTGTTTTTTTCAGCGTCTTTTGTTGCAGCTTCATTGAATTTTCCCATCGGGTTGCTTGGGTTAGCAAAACCATGGTCTGCATCGTAGCTCTTTACAGTTAATTTTTTGCCTGCGGTTTTCATGTTCGCTTCAAACTTGCTCACTACTTCCGGTGAAATCCATTTCTCCTGAGCAGCAAAAATTCCCAACACATCAGCATGCAAAGTCTTCAATACGTTGACATCTTCTACGGGCATTCCATAATAGATAACACAACCTGCTGCCTGCTTGCCTACTGTCAATGTTGCCAGTAGCGACTGGCCACCACCAAAGCACCAACCTACGGTTCCGATCTTTGCTTCTTTTCCAACATAGGCAAGAGCACCTTTTACTATGGCATCGCCACGCTCTTGTTTAAATTGTTGCATGTACTCTCCGGCCGCTTTGGCTTCAGTAGCTACTTTGCCATCATACAGGTCCAGTGCAAGTATATTTACGTTGCCCAGTGCGTTATATAAATCTTCTGACTGGCGCTTGATGTTGTCATTCAATCCCCACCATTCCTGGAAAACAAAAATCCAGTTATTGGTTTTCTTCTTCGCTTCGATTACATAACCGTTTGCTTCAGTTCCATCCGGAGTTTTGAACTTAATCATTTTGCCACCCGCTTCACTGATATGAGTATAGATCCGTGGAGTGCGATGTTCTTTGTTGAAATCTTTGTTGGAAGCAAACAAAGCAAACTTATCCGTAGATGAAGTATGACAGATCGTAATGTCATCACTTTGCGCAAAGCCAGCTACGGTTGCAGCCAGCATAAGTAAGAGAGCGTAAATTTTTTTCATGGGTTCTTTGGTTTTTTTTAGTCTTTTAATTGTCCTGAAATCACCCTGTCATACGTAATGTAATCCGTGTTGATAGGTTCGAATCCTTTCTGACGAAGCAACATGGCAATCTGGCCGCGGTGATAGCTGCTGTGGTTAACAAGGTGAATCATGATTTGTTCAACATTATTCACATAAGGATCGTTCGTGTAGTTCTTATAAACCAATTCGCGGTTAAAGTCATCCGTACTTTCAATAAAGTCCACCCACTCTTTGCCAATATAGGCTGCCATCTCCTCCAGTTGGTCCAAAGAATAATCGCCCCAGAGTTTCACCTGTGCAGGAGGCAGACCTTTGATACGGTGCAGCCATAAATACTGAGCTGCTACAATATGCCCCAGCACAGAAAGAATTTTTTCATCGCTTACCGATTGCCTTTTGATGGCCGATAATACCCGCTGGTTGCACCAGACATTGTACTGATAAAGTTTTAAGAAATACTGTTTCATTCTTTTTTTACCTTCAACTATAAATTTTAACTAAGATGATTGAAAACCGGTGGCAAAAGTATAAGGTTTTAAGCATAGTTGTTTTATGTTTTTACACGGGCATAAGTATCGCTCAGGAAGAAAAATATCCTACGCAATCCATTGAACCCTTCTACGGACTTAATTACACTCCGGCAGAGCGCGATTCGCTGCTGAATAATCTGAAAGAATATCAAAAAGCGTTTGAGTCGCTTCATCAATATAAACTGGACAATGCAGTGCCGATGTCACTGGTTTTTAATCCGCTTCCTGCCGGGTTTCAACCGGAGACAATACAAAGAACAATCGATTGGGGATTGCCGAAAGAGGTAACACTTCCGGCTAATAGGGAAGAGCTTGCTTTCTACCCGGTGCACAAGCTTGCTGTGCTGATTAAGAGTAAAAAGATATCTTCGGTCGAACTCACTCAGCTTTATATTAAGCGTATTAAAAAATACGGTGACACGTTGCAATGTGTAATTACCGTGTTGGAAACGAACGCGTTATTGCAGGCAAAGCAAGCCGATGATGAAATAGCCAAAGGAAAATACCGCGGGCCTTTGCATGGCATTCCCTATGGTGTAAAAGACTTGTTAGCAGTAGAAGGAACAAAGACTACCTGGGGAGCCACACCTTATAAAGAGCAGACCCTTACCTCAACGGCTACAGTGGTGAAGAAACTCAATGAAGCAGGCGCGATATTAATTTGCAAATTCACCATGGGTGCGCTTGCTATGGGCGATATCTGGTACGGAGGTGTCACTAAAAATCCATGGAATCTGAAACAAGGTTCAAGCGGTTCATCAGCAGGCTCGGCTTCGGGTACCGTTGCCGGCCTGGTTGCTTTTGCTATTGGTACCGAAACATTAGGATCAATTGTATCACCTTCTACACGCTGTGGCGCAAGTGGCCTTCGTCCTACATTCGGAAGAGTAAGCCGCACCGGGGCGATGGCACTGAGCTGGAGTATGGATAAGATCGGGCCCATCTGCCGTTCTGCTTTTGATTGTGCTTTGGTTCTTGACGCCATTCGTGGCGAAGACCGTATTGACAATCACGTTCATAATGCGTCCTTCAACTACAGTGCTAAAACAGATATTAAAAAACTGAAGGTCGGTTATCTTAAAACATTGTTCGATGCAAACTATCCAAACAAGGCAAACGATCTGAAAGCACTGGAAGTGCTGAAGTCATTGGGTGTGGAGTTAATTGCATTGGAGTTGCCAACCGATGTCCCGGTAAATGCAGTCCGCATCATGCTCACTGCAGAAGCAGCTGCCTCCTTTGATGAACTGACAAGAACTAATCTTGATGATCAGCTGACCGACCAACGCAGACAGGCATGGCCCAACACGTTTCGTGCTGCACGATTTATTCCGGCAGTAGAATATATTAATGCTTCGCGTATAAGACAGCAATTAATTCAATCGTACTATGAGAAGACAAAAGAGTTTGATATGATTGTTTCGCCCAGCTTTGGAGGCACACAATTACTGACCACCAATCTTACCGGGCATCCATGCATAGTTGTCCCCAATGGCTTTGATGACAAAGGAAGTCCCTCAAGTATTTCTTTCTTAGGAAAATTATTTGGTGAAGCTTCCATTGTTTCTCTCGCAAAAGCATACCAGGATGCAACGGAATGGGACGAGAAAGTACCGCCTTTGTTTAAATAAGAATTTAATCAGGAATAGAATTTTACCTTAGCGTCTCTGCGCCTTAGCGAGAAACTACTCTCTCGCAAAAGCATACCAGGACGCAACGGAATGGGACGAGAAGGTGCCGCCTATGTTTAAATGAAAATTTTATCAGGCATTGAATTTAACCTTAACGTCTCTGCGCCTTAGCGAGAAACCATTCCCTGCTCCCAAATTAAGAACTTATCAATTTCTTTTTGAAGACTCGCATATATCCATAGCAACACACTTACATCATCAGTAAGCCCAATGACCAATACAAAATCCGGAATGAGATCAAGCGGATTAATAAAATAAAGAATGCCAGCGATGATGATGGCTATCGATTTCACTGAGATAGCACGATAGCGGCCCGTGCCAAATGCATGAGCCATTCGTGATAGGACCATGAGCTTCTCTTTAGAATCTTTTGCCAGCGTATTCCATTGTGTGGATTTCACTTTGGTTCCCAGCTCGGTTAACACCAAAAGAATTCTCCCTGGCTTTGCTGTCATCTGCGAAGCCTTGTTTAATGCTTTATTGAAAAACCGATTCATAGATGACGAATTATAATTAAGCAATAGTAAGCTAAACGCTGTTCATACGGGAGAGGTTCATTTACTCACGCGTGTCAACCCTTCTTTGGCTTCCTTCAAGTTAGCATCTTGTTTCAATGCTACCTCATATAACTTTTTAGCTTCGGCTTTATTGCCTCTCTTCTCCTGTATCTGCGCCAACCGCATATTGGCACCCGCGTGCGATGGTTCATTTTCTTTTGGTTTGTAGACCAGGTATTTCTTCAGGCATTCTTCACCGCGGTCTAATTTTTGTCCGGAGAGCGCGCTCATCTTTCCGATCTGATAGATCGCAGTCATATCTTCCGGATTTTTCTTAACGGCATCTTCAAAATAAGAAATTGCTTTATCGTATAGTTTTTGATTTGCATAAAAAGTACCCAATACGTTTGTGTAATTCGGATCGGCTTTCACCATCTCCAGATATTCTTTCTCCGCTTCAGCTATTTTTTTCTCATGCACATAGATGTTGCCCATCGAGCGGTGACCTTGAGCTGCATTCAACTTCATAATTTGCTGCGCTTCTATTTTCGCTTTATCCACACTTCCACCCATGAAGGAAGGAGCCTGCAGGTAATATTGAATCAATGATTCCCTTGCTCCGATTAATTTGGGATCAAGTAACACTGCTGTTTCCCATGCACTTTTCATCTTTGGTGCCAGCATTCCTTGTTTTATAGGATTGGCATCGGCGGCAATGGTGCCATACGTGTTGCCCAGCCAATAATGATAGCTGGCTACTTTGTCGTTGACATCAATCGCCTCTTCCAAAAAATCCTGCGCGTCATCATATTCCTTCTGGTCGAATGCAATGCGACCTAAGTAATATTGACCTTCGGCATATTCCTTATCGTCTTCCTCTATCTTTTTCAGAATGGCTTTTGCTTCTTCATATTTTTTTAACTCATATAATTTTCTGGCTTGCTCCGTTTTTGAGCCTTGCCCAAAAAGCGTGAAAGCGGGAATAGTAAAAAGAAGCAGGAAGCGGATAATCATGGGGGTGTTTTTGAGGTGTTTTGTTTATTTTATTAACAAGACTCTAATGGAGCGCAAAAGGTTGCAACAACTAAAATAACGCTATTTGGCAACAAAGTATTTTCATTTGATGTCTATTGGCTTTGTTTTTGTTAAAAATGAATAGACAAGCAAAGGCTTGATTGATTTCGTAAATTGAACCCTAAAAAAATACACTCTATGCAAAAAATCCTTTTTCTGTTGTTTTGGTTGGCTGGCGCTTCTCTTTCTTTCGGACAGGTAGTGGGTAAAATGTTTCCTGCCATGGAAGCGGAAACGGTAGAAGATAAAAAAGTGAAATTACCGGAAGCAACAAAAGGGAAGTACACATTGCTTGGCCTGGCGTATTCCAAAAAATCGGAAGATGAACTGAACAGCTGGTTCAACCCGGTCTTCTCCAAGTTTATTCAAAAAACAGGTGGGCTGATGGCAGGCATGGGCTATGATGTGAATGTCTATTTTGTTCCCATGTTCACCGGTGTGAATGCCGCAGCTACGGGCACAGCCAAAAAGAAAGCCATTAAGAATGTTGACCCGCAATTACTTCCTTACATTTTATTCTACAAAGGTGAATTGAAAACATACAAAGAAGCACTTGACTTTGAGAAGAAAGACATCCCCTACTTTTTTGTATTGGATAAAGACGGCAAGATCGTGTACGCTACCTCAGGCAAGTTTACTGAAGACAAGCTGGATGAAATAGAAAACGCGATTGAAGAATAGTTGAAAATCAAATAGTGCACAAAGCAATTAATAAGTGAAGAAGTGGATAATCATCGGATGGATTTTTTCAGCCCTGGCGCTTTATGGTCAGGACGATGAATTCAATTTGAAAAATGCCGGTGATTATAACAACTTCATCATGAAAGAAATGGCCACTGCGGTGCAAAAGAATTTTGAATACCTATCCTTTATTGTGCATAGCGAAGAGTATGACCGTATGGATGAAAAGAGAAAAGAAGTTGTGAATCAGGTAATAGAAGCCCGCAACAAGATTTCTCAAATGCCTGCGCTGGATGGAGATACACGCCTGCGCGATGAAGCAGTGGCAGTGCTGGGTGAATACAGAAATGCGTTTGATCTTGACTACAAGGAAATCATTGGCCTGAAGAAGAAAAGCAAAGATTCTTTTGAGGCCATGAAAAATTATTTCTCCGCTGAAGATGAAGCGGAAGAAAAATTAAATAAAGCCACACAACGACTCCGCAAAGCCCAGCGCACCTACGCCTCAAAAAACAATATGACGGTGGTAGATGGAAAAGCAGATGATGAGCTGGAGCGCAAAATGGGAAAAGCAAAAGCAACCAATGTGTACTGGCGCGAAATCTTTATCGACTATTTCAAGGTTTCGGAAGCGTATGATATCATGTGGGAATCATTAAATCAGCGTAAAACTTCAGCTATTGATACCGAACGGAAGAAGGTGATCAAAATCATTGATGCCGTTATGCCATTGATTAAAGCAAAACCAGCTTTTAATGGCGATACGGAATTTCGCGATCAGACCATTGCTGTGATTGACTATTATCGCAAAGTGGCCGATCAGCAGTTTGCAACCATCAGCGATTTATTAAACAAAAAAGAAATGACGCAGGCGGATATTGACACCGTCAATGCAATTATCAATCAATGTAATGCTGATCACGAACAGCTGGCCTATAACTGGAATATTGCTTCGCAGGAATTGTTTAGAAAGAATGTAGAGAAGGAGTAAAGAAGATAAGTGTGGGTCTGACCATTGTGTTCTATATTCGCACCTGATTGTTATGGGTTTAATAATTCTTTTGGCTTTAGCTCTTGCTCCCGGTGTGGCCATCGGTTTATATATCTATTTAAAAGATCACCACGAACGCGAACCCATCGGTTTATTAATCAGGGCGTTTCTCTTCGGAGCACTGGCCACCTTAATTACACTGGCCATCAGCATTCCCATAGGTGAATTTATTCCCATCAATGAAACGGATTTAAAAGAACAGGCAGTTCATGCTTTTTTAATTGTGGCGTTGGTAGAAGAGTTCAGCAAATTCATATTTGTGCGGGGTATATTTTATCGCAACGAAAATTTTAATGAGCCCTTTGATGGAATCGTTTATTCGGTAATGGTGAGCATGGGCTTTGCCACACTGGAAAATGTACTGTATGTATGGAGCGGGGGCGTGGGCACAGCGCTATTGCGTATGTTCACTGCAGTGCCTGCGCATGCCTGCTTCGGAATTCTGATGGGCTACTTTTTGGGTAAAGCGAAATTTGAACATCGCAAGGGGCACTATGCCATCTATGCGTTGCTGGTGGCTACGCTTTTTCACGGAGCGTACGATTATTTTTGGTTCATTTCTTTTGTGCCGGTGATATGGACAGGTGCGCTGGCTTCCCTGGGGCTGGCCATTTTTCTTTCACGCAAAGCCATCAACATCCATCACATTGCATCTCCTTTCCGCCAGCAGGAAGAACACCTTGATGCTCCTGTTGATCATGTGGATCAGATTTTGAAAGATTAGTTGAATACGTCAAAGACAATTAATCATTTTATATTTTGCACAGGTATCCTCCCCGACAGTTTATTAATTCGTCAATCGTCATTCTAAAATTGTACTTCCAAATTCATGTCGCAGAAGATAAAATTATCAGAGCTTGTTGATCAGATAAAAGGAACATTGCAACAACGATTTGCGGGTGAAGCATTCTGGATTACATCGGAGATCACCAACGTAAAACCACAGGACTACAATCGCCCTTACCGGTTCATTACTTTTATTGAAAAAGAAGGCAATGCCACCAAAGCCCAGATCAATGGAGTTTTCTGGTCCAGTGCGTTAAGCCAGATTGAAGAGTTTGAACGCATTACCAAGCAGCCTTTCGTAAGCGGACTGGAACTGACGTGTAAAGTGCGTGTGAGTTTTAATAACCGGTACGGACTTCAGCTGGAAGTATTGGAAATTGATTGCAGCTATGCACTCGGCAAAATAGAACTTGAGCGGCAGCAAACACTGGATCGGCTGGTAAATGAAAATGCAACGACAATAAAACTGATTGATGGCCAGTTCATCACCTTCAACAATTCATTAAAGCTTCCTGATTTAATTCAGCGCATTGCGTTGATTACTGCCCCTAACTCAGATGGTCAGCGTGACTTCAATAAGGAAATTGAAAACAATAAACATGAATATGCATTTTCTGTTGTTGAACATCTCACCCAGATACAAGGTGACAATGCACAGCTGCTGATTTTGCAACAATTAAAACTGATTGAGCAGAATAAAGAGAAGTTTGATTTAGTGGTCATTGTTCGTGGAGGAGGATCGCAAACCGATTTTAAACCATTTGATGATTATGAGCTCTGCCGGTACACCGCTTCTTTTCCTTTGCCGATATTAACGGGTATTGGTCATGACAGAAATACAAGTATTGTAGATCTCATGTGCCATCAGCATAAAACGCCCACCAAAGTGGCCACATTCATTATAGACCATAACTTTTCTTTCGAAGCAGAGCTGATTGATTTGAAGGAACGGTTTTTTGATCGCGTAAAAAGCTTGCTTGAAAATGCGAATAGTGATTTAAAGGATATGAAGCGCCTGGTGAAAAGCCTGAGTCCGTCCGCTATTTTAAATCGTGGCTTTGCTATGATCACGGTGAATGACCGGATAATCACTAACCCCGCGGAGATTAACGAAAATGATTCCATTCAAACCGTGCTTCGAAATGAAATCATTCACAGCACCGTAACTAAAAAAACAAAGAATGAAAGACCTGACCTATAATCAAGCGTATTCAAAACTGGAAGAGCTTGTCATTGAAATTGAAAGTGACGCGATCCAATTAGATACACTGGCTGACAAAGTAAAACAAGCCAACGCACTCATTCAGCTCTGTGAAGCAAAGCTGCGCACGATTGAAAAAGAAGTGAATGAGGCAGTAAAATCAGGGAAGAAGTAGATTGGTTGGACAGGAATACTTATTCAGATGTGATGACATCCAGCCTTCATAAAAGAAGCAGATTCAATAGTAGTAGCTTCAAAGACAAATAAACGTTTGTACTATTTCCCTTCATTTCCGCAATCATGATCTAATGTGTAGCAAGGACACGATACTAGTTTACATCAGAAGATTAAACACAGAAAAGGGTGCCGCCAAATTATCTCCCGTCAGCTGATCTGTTCCCCAAAGATCATTGATATTTGTAGTGCTATTTAGCCCATAATCACCAACTTACCTCTTCCTTATCCCGTGTAGTCCATAGGCTAATCATGAGTGTAAGATTGCAGTACGTTTTCTAAAGTTTAGCGGGCAGCGAAAGCCCACTTTTGCAGTATAGATTCTCAAGGTTCTTTCATTCACAGAAGGGTTCCTCACCTTCTTAGCGGCAAAAACAAACTTAATAACATACACCCTCTATGAAAAAAACAATTACACGCATTGCGTTTCTTGCGATTACGCTTGGCTCGCTGAGTAGCTATGCGCAAGAGCAGAAACCGCAAGAGAAAGAAAAAGATCTTTATGATTTGTCGCTGGAAGAGTTGATGAACATACCGATCAGCTCAGCAAGTAAGAAAGACGAAACACTTTTTGAAGCACCACTTTCCAGCTATACCATTACCAGGGCAGATATGGACAGAGCAGGGTCAACCACCATCATGGAAGCATTGCGTATGGCTCCGGGTGTAATTGTGCGTGAGCAAGCCAACGGAGTTTATGACATACACATACGAGGCTTTGATAATATTCTTCGCACGGCAGGTGATTTTGGTAAGAGCAACCTGATCACTTTGGTGATGATTGATAATCGTCCTGTATTCAATAATAACATTGGTGGTACCTTTTGGGAATCATTGCCTGTTGGTATTCACGATGTGGAGCGAATCGAAATTGTGCGTGGCCCTTCAGCTCCTTTGTTTGGCCCTAATGCAGTATCGGGTGTCATTAATATTATTACCCGCAAGGTGGAAGGCTTATCACATGCTACTGCGTCCGTACAAGGAGGTACTACCGGAACATTGATTGGCAGTGCATCGGTGGGTAAAAGCTTTGGCAAATGGAGCACACTTGTTTCAGCCAATCATCAGCAACGCGATCGTTTTGACAACGATTATTATCAAAGCTCCACAGGCCAGTTTGTACCCGGAAATACATTGAATCCGAATTTTAATACCCAGTATCCGCATAGCAGCAGAGCAACAAATTCGTTTGGTGTGAATGGTTTTGTTGGCTATCGTGCTAATGAAAAAACTACGTTTGATTTAAGTGTAGGAACCCAGGCTGCTGAATTACAAAAAGTTTTTCTTGGAGGATTTGATACCAAGTTCTCAACAAATAAATCGAACTCCAGTTATGCCAACCTGGCTGCGAAAATTTCCAATCTCTCTATCCGTACTTCGTTTGTAACCGGTTCTGATAATCTGAATGTGGGCGATCGCCCTAATGAATACGACTACCAGGTAATCAATGCCGATGCCGAATATGCGGTGAAAGTAAATGAGAAAATCTCCATCACCCCGGGGATAAGCTATCAGCACGTAAAGTACGATGATACCGATTATCGCGTGGATGGAAATAATACAAATGCAGGTCTTCTTAACGGAACTCCTACCATCAATACCACAGCAGGATTCATCCGCACCGATTTTAATTTTACCAGCAAGTGGCGCCTGTTAGCAGCTATACGCGGAGATAAATTCAGTTCACCCGACAAAACGTACCTGGCTTATGAACTGGCGAGTACCTACAAGCTGAATGAGAACAATTTGATCCGAGTGGCCTTTACCCGCTCCAACAGTGGATCGTTCATCGGGTATAACTATCTCAATATAGTGGTGCCTACACCAATACCCGGATTGAGTGTAACACAAAGCGGAAATACGGACTTGAAATTATTCACCATCAGCATGATTGAACTAGGTTACCGTGCACAGCTTACCGATAACCTGCAACTTGACATTGATGTGTTTAACCAACGGGCAGAACATTTCACAGCAGTGACGGCTGAAGTATATAATCCAATGATCAATACAATAACAGGATATCGCTTCAATAACCTGCCCACCACAGCTACACAGAACGGAGCTACTCTTAGTTTCAACTTTGTGCCCGGTAATAAAATTCAATTCAAGCCTTTTGTTACGGTACAGAAAACAGAAACCAAAGATCTGCCTTCTTCGTATGCCGAACCTTCGGTTGACCCTACGCTTACTTATTCCAACAGTACACACAAGAGTACACCATCCGTTTATGGAGGATATTACCTGAACTATAAACCGGGTAAGAAATTCAATTTCAATCTGAACGGATACTACTTCAGTGCACATCGCCAATACGATGCTTCGGATGCCAATGAAACATCGGCAACCGGTAATATCAAAGCAAAATTCCTGGTGAACCTGAAGGCAACGTGGCATGCTACTTCGCAAATCGATGTGTTTGTAAATGGGCGCAACGTATTGAATACAGATTCGCGTGAGTTTTTTGGCACAGATCGCATCGGAGGTCTTTACCTGGCAGGTGCATCTTTCTCATTGAATTAACAGCACCACAACTACTTGATTTTATAATGGAGCCAGTCTCGCAAGAGGCTGGCTTTTTTTATGGATTACTATTTGCGAGATTATAGCTATCCCTGATTATTACCCTATAAGTAATCATTGTGCTGAATGAAATAGCGATGACTGTGAGGTGAGGCGGAAAGCGTTATATTAGAGCACACACAATCCATTCATTACAATGAAAACTATTTTTAAATGCACTTTACTCTTTCTGCTGCTCACAGGTTATGCAACTTTTGCACAGCAATTCAAGGCATTGCTATTTACCAAGACAGACGGCTTCCATCATGAGTCTATCCAGGAGGGTGTAACCGCAATGCGAACACTGGCGGCCCGAAATAATTTTACCATTGACTGGCACGAGAACGCAACGATTTTTAATGACAAAGCTTTGGAGAATTATAAAGTTGTCATTTTTCTCAACACCACCGGAGATGTGCTGAATGCGGAACAGCAAACGGCTTTTGAAAAATTCATCAAGGCAGGTAAAGGTTATGTCGGTATTCACAGCGCTTCTGATACCGAATACGAATGGCCGTGGTACACCAAACTGGTGGGTATGATGTTTAAAATACACCCACAGCAACAAACGGCTTATCTTAAGTTAGAGGATGGCAATTTTCCAGGTATGGAACGTTTCCCTAAGAAGTTATTATGGACCGATGAATGGTATGAATATGGAGAGCGCAAAGCCGATGACTTACACATTCTTCTTTCAGTAGATGAAAAAACGTATGATCCCTATGCGAAGTGGGGAGAAAAAGAAGGTAAAGGTATGGGAAGCCTTCACCCGATAGCATGGTATCATAAATATGATGGCGGTCGTTCGTTTTATACCGGCCTGGGTCACATTCCACTTACCTTCTCAGATCCTATTTTTCTTGATCATTTGTATGGCGGCATCTATTGGGCTGCCACAGGCAAAGGCTTGTAAGTAAGCCGAAGAAATAAAAACAGATCACCTTCCTTTTGTTCACTTATCATGAGTGAACAAAAGGAAGGTGATCTTAATTTTTCAGCTGAATCTTAATATGCTCCGTTAGCATTGTATTGTTTGGCTACAAAGAGTACGGCTGCCCGTTTTGTAAACAATGCTCCTTTAGACTTATAGCGAATGGTAATATAATCGAGCTGACGCCCATCAGCGGCTAACTCAATCACTCGGCTACGCTCTCCACGCTTCACTTCTTTTTCAATGGCAGGTTTTAAAATGTCGCCATTGATCAGGTGCACTTCCAGGTCTTTAATAAAAACATCACGATCTCTTACATAAATGCGAAGCGCAGTAAATTTTGTATTGCCTTTTACCTGATGCACATCCTTTTCACGAAGGTGATTTACTTTCTCTTCATCTAACAATACCCATCCCTTTTCTTCCTGTGCAAACTGCTCAAACATATAGTTGGACGGATGGCAGCCAAAAGCCGACAGAAGAAGGATAAACGATAAACCCGGGAGTAATTTTCTTTTAAAGAGTAGCATAGTTGGCAGGAAATAAGTGATTATCCTTTGCTATCGGGATGATGAAAAAATGATGCCCCGAAGAAGGATTTACATTCTGCACCAGCAGCATTGTTTTTGTGAGTAATAAAATCTCCATTAATAATGCAGGAATAGTAACTAAATGTTTATCCGGATTCCTTTTTTATCATACCAGTATCTGACTCAAAGCCCCCGCATGCTGATTGGTGCTGTATTGATTACGTTATAGCTTGTAGTTTGCTGCTGTCGAAAAATGAATGGAATGGCAAACCTCGTTGCATCAACGTTTATAGGCAGTGGCTCATTATGGTTGTACCTCGATAACCAACTCATTGTGCAGGGCAGCGACTCTGTCACGCTGGAGTTGGAGCGCAACACCGAATACATACTGCGCTGGATGGTAATGGGTGATTCCGGGGGTTCGTATTCCATTACCATCTCTTCTCCACGCGAAGCAGAATATCAGCTGACAAAGATTCTTGTTGCTTCCGGAAAAGATGAAGGCGCTTTTCGATTTAAAGCATAGCCACCAACCTTACCTGCTTATGAAAAAGTACTTATCCTTTTTGTTATTACTCATGATGATTGCCTGCATTTCGCGCACCGAAGAAATGGAGCCGAACGCTTCGCTGTCACGGAATTCTGCTGCCACGGAATTATATCTTTCCAAATTATCTCATCGTTTTTCGTTTGACTCTACCGCGATATTAATTGCTGATCTTTTGAATAAGCCAGCGCTTACTAAATTCTCTTCTTCCTACGCATCCGGAGGTACTTTACCTGCCCGATTTTTAAAGACATCTTCTGACAGCGATGGAATTATTTTCTGGTTTTGTTTTAAGCCAGGTAAAAACCCGGAGCTCTTTCTTGCTTTCGAACATCTGAAGGAATTTGATATTTATAACATGCCGAAGCAACCGGCAAGTGACTACCTCATCCGGCCCCAGACTACTTTCCGGATTAACAATCAGAAGAAGGACGTTGCTTTTATTTCGGATCAGATTCAGCAGCAGGAAATGAATACTAAGATGTCGGTAACCTACATTGACAAAGCTTCTGTGCTTACTTATCTAAATAGCTTTGATTCGCTGATGAATGTAATGCGTGACAGTAAGGGTGAGAAATACAATGAATATCCCTTCAGTTACTTTCGTGAAAGTAAAGATGGCCTCTTAAAGCAATTTCTGAATCAGGCAGGAGAGGAGGGGTATGTAAACTATTATTTTGGATTAGACGAAACAATGAAAGCCAACCGCATACGAGTGATGTTGCTGGCAGCATCGCCATCGGTGAAAGGCAGCACGGCAAGGATTAAAACGGATGCTCTCGCGCTTCAGCACTCCTGGCCACCACCACCTCCTGAAGATGGTAACTAAAACGTAGGGGTCACTTTCTTGTCTTCCTTTTTCGTTAACTTCATCTTTTCCCACAAAGATGAATCAGAAACTGTATTATCTGCAGGTGATATCTACCTTGTCGGTAGTGTTTCCTTTGATAAGCGGAGTGAGGGGATGGAAAGCAAGAGAGTGGCCGCTTCGCTTATTTGTTTTGTTTCTGATGATCGGCTTCTTCATTGATCTTGTTGGCTGGTATTCGTATTTGAATAAAGGTGCTTCGCTCAATCTCAAAGTACGTTATGGCTATATTCTGCTTGAGGCCATTTTCCTTTTCTGGTATGTAAGCCGTTTTTTTCCAGCTAAGAATCTTCGTAGCTCCTTTGCTCATGCCTGGCTGGTGCTTGTTCCTTTTTGGGTGGGCAGCATTTATTTCGATATAGGCATGTCGGTATTTGAAACAACCAGTGAGGTATTGATTGCCTTTGCTTCCAGCTTCTGCATGTTGAGTATGATTGAAAAACAGGAGCACGTTGAGCACTCCACAGAGTTCATTTTGCTTTTGGGTGTTTTCTTCTTTTGCTTTTGCACCTTCTTTTTTACAAGCCTTCTGGCATCACAGCTGGGTCTTAAAGTGTGGTATGTGCACAACATAATTAATGTTATGACAAATCTTATCTATGGCTGGGCTTTACTGAAACAGGCAACAGCATTACAAGGGAGGTAACCAGCCACCTTCTGTTCTGAAACTACCATTTTCTATTCAGGTATCGTCATCTGCTAAGTACTGATAGCGTAGCCATTGCTATATAGCTAAGTTCATAAAAGTAATTCTTGAACAGCTAAGTAAAGCTTCAACAAGAATTTTTTCAGAAGCTCAATAAGATAAGCTATGAGTATAAAAATCAAAGATGATGCAACGGTGGAAAGTGCTACACTCATGATTGCCTCAAAGAACGATGAACCATTTGCCAGTGAGCCTGACACAATCATCATTCACTATACTGCAGGCAGCAGTGCGCGAAGCTCTGCACAATGGCTTCAGCAGCCGGCTGCTAAAGTGCGGGCATCGGCACATGTGGTTATAGGTAAACAGGGAGAAATCTACCAGGTAGTTCCCTTTAATAAAATAGCATGGCATGCAGGTGAGAGCGCATATGGCGGAAGAAAAAGCTTTAATAAATTTTCTATCGGTATTGAATTGGATAATCCTGGCTTTCTGACCAAGACAGGCGATGAGTACCAGGCATCATTTGGTACAAAGTATCCGGCTAACCAGGTGATCCAGGCAACTCATCGCAATGAAACCAGCCCGCGTTACTGGCATGTTTATACCGAAGAACAAATAGCAATGTGTGATGAGCTATGCCAGGCATTAATAGCGAAATATCCCTCCATCACGCAGATACTGGGACATGAAGAAATTTCTCCTGGCCGTAAGCAAGACCCCGGCCCCGCATTTCCATTGGATAAATTCAGAACTCGCCTGTTGCAAAGCAATCGTGAGGGTGATGTGGATGAAGTATCCCCTGCTTTTGTAAATGGAAAAGTGATTGCTGACAAATTAAATATTCGTGAAGGTGCCGGAGTGGAATTTCAAAAGATTGCTTCACCCTTACCCATCAATAAGGAACTCACTGTATTGGGTGAAAGAAACGGATGGTATCATGTGAAGCTGGAAATTGAAGGATGGGTAAGTAAAGCATTCGTAGCTAAAAAGTAATCACCATGAACAGAGTATTGTTATTAATACTTATTGCAGGCCTTACTTTTCTTGTTATTCTTTTCTTTTCCCGTGCAGATCTGGCTAATAATTTTTGGCTATGGGTAGTAGGGCTTGCAGGTCCTCTTTATAAAAGTGTTGATATGTTGTTTGCCAAAATTAAAAGCTTGTTCCTTCAACCTAAGGAAGAGGATAAACCGGATGAGAATGCTCAAGTAGTCAATGAACAATAGTTCACCAACGGTTAACTAAAATCAGATGAAAAACAATTTTAAATATTTTATTATCTGGGGAGCCGTGTTGTTCCCGTCTCTGCTTATTGTTAACGTCATGCTGTTTGTATTTCTGCTTGGCAGGGAGAACTTCTTCCTCATCCTGGCAGCGTCTATTGCAGTGAGTTGGCTTATCATACTCACCTTATATTATGTATGGGCCATTTATTTTTATAATATCAATCGCGGGTGGACAGACAAGGACTGGACAGATCATCAATTAAATGTGCGTGTAGAAGGCTCAGCGACGGAACCAGAGTCAAACTCTAATTCAGAAGAAACGCTAGGCCTACCACCAGGCACAGTAAGAGGTACGAT
>NNBV01000440.1_pt1 | contig 17367 bp, 23 predicted proteins | sample 1173771 | NCBI WGS metagenome assembly NNBV01 (sample SAMN07173938, study PRJNA388173) | plant metagenome | isolation source: symbiotic tissue sample KVS11 | place: Norway: Troms, Kvaloya island | reverse complement strand
TGGCTGGGGGTCCCGTGGGCTGGTATATGTTTTTAAGAGACTGGCCATTGGCATTCGCGGGTTGTGCCCCGCGCCTCACATGACCGCATGCAGGACGTCGCTCAAAGCTCTCTTTAGCGAGTTGTGCCCGAGGCGACCGTCCATCTTCATTTGCTCGATCGCCGGCTCGATGGCGCTGCGCCGATCAATCATTGCCCTCAAGGTTCGGGTTCTGGCCCGACCTCGGATGCGCACCCCTTCGATCTCCACGCCCAGATAGCCTCTGTCCACGATGGCCGTGGTCGGCGTACGCATCGGCCAGGATGCTCACCTGTTCTAGGGGCTCGGCGAGGGTGGCCAGTTATACGGGCTAGCCGGCAAGCTGCGCATGTCTGCCGCCAAGCCTTCCTTGACCGTGCCTCGATTTCACGTACAGCAAGAAGTTGGAAATTTCAACTGTATAAAGAATCGAAATGCGAGATAGCAAACTGTCCAAGCGGCAGCACACGGAGGGATTCAATGTCGAGAAGATCGGACCCGAGAAGTCGGTCGGCAGCCATGAAGCGGCGAACCGTTTGGGCGTTCCGATGGCACCGCTGGGCAACTGGAAGCGTCGGCGATGAAAGTGCAAGCGCTGTAGTGTGCGAAGCCGTGGACAGCGATGCTGCGCTTTCCACGCGTCGGCCTGTTAGCGCATTGGAGGCCGAGAACAGTCGGCTGCGCAGAGAACGCGCGTTGCGACGCTGGGGGTAGAAAATCTCCGGAAAGCGACGGCGTACCTTTGCGAAGGGGTCGCGATGAAGTACGCGTGGATCGAGAACAATCGCGACGAGCACATCGTTGGCTGGCTGTGCCGAGTGCTATCGGATTCCCGTACGAGATACTTGCCAGTGGCGCGTGCGCCCACCAAGCCCGCGGGCGCTGTCGAACGAGACGCTGACTGCGAAGGCGCCGGCGTGCGCACCATCGAGATGAGCTTCCTGCCCGACGTGAAGGTGCCCTGCGAGGTGTGCCACGGTGCGCGCTTCAACCCCGAGACGCTGGCCGTGAGCTGGCGCGGCAAGAGCATTGGCGACGTGCTGAAGATGGAGGTCGACGAGGCGGTCGCGTTCTTCGCGAGCATGCCCAACATCGCCCACCCGCTGCAGTTGCTGAAAGACGTGGGGCTGGGCTACCTCACGCTGGGGCAGCCCTCGCCCACGCTGTCGGGCGGCGAGGCGCAGCGCATCAAGCTGGTGACTGAACTCAGCAAGGTGCGCGACGACATCACCCGCCGCGGCCAGAAGGCGCCGCACACGCTGTACGTGCTCGACGAGCCGACCGTGGGCCTGCACATGGCCGACGTCGAGAAGCTGATCCACGTGCTGCACCGGCTGGTGAACGGCGGCCACAGCGTGGTGGTGATCGAGCATGACCTCGACGTGATCGCCGAGGCCGACTGGGTGCTCGACCTCGGGCCCGAAGGCGGCAACGCGGGCGGGCGCATCGTGGCCGCGGCACCGCCGGAAGAGGTGGTGCGGCTGGGCACGCACACGGGCGTGGCATTGGCGCCGGTGCTGGCGCGGTGATTGACTCTGCCTCGATTCACGTACAGCAAGAAGTTGGAAATTTCAACTGTATGAAGAATCGAAATGCGAGATTACAACTGTCCAAGCGGCAGCACACGGGCGAATTCAATGACGAGAAGATCGGACCTGAGAAATCGGTCGGCGGCCATGACAACAGCATTCGAATTCGTTGGGCAACCGCTACCTTGCGCCGATCACAGGAGAGCACAGCCTCTGGGCAACATGACTTGATGTACGTGAAAACGAGGCAGGGTTCGGCTAGGGAACATCTGATCAAGTCCACCGATAGCTGATCTGAGCGTTGATCACGAAGCTGAAGGAGCGCCCACGATGAGCCAGATCAGTTTTTCGGATGCCGAGTACGCGGGCAAGAGGAAGAAGACCCGCCGGGAAGTCTTCCTCGCCGAGATGGAGCTGGTGGTGCCCTGGAGGGCACTGCTCAAAGTCATCGAGCCGCACTACCCGGTGTCCGGCCGCGGGCGCCGGCCGTATCCGCTCGAAGCGATGTTTCGTGTGCACTTGATGCAGAACTGGTTCGCGCTGAGCGATCCTGCGATGGAGGAAGCTCTTTACGAGATCACCTTGTTGCGCGCGTTCGCGGGCCTGGGAATGGAATCGATCCCCGACGAGACGACGATCCTGAACTTCCGCCACCTGCTGGAGGCCAACGACTTGGCCGAGGACATCTTCAAGCAGGTCAACGCTCACCTGACCAGGAAGGGGCTGCTTCTGAAGAGAGGCTCCATCGTGGACGCCACGATCATCGCGGCGCCCAGTTCGACCAAGAACGAGAGCGGCGAGCGAGACCCGGAGATGCACCAGACGAAGAAGGGCAACCAGTGGCACTTCGGCATGAAGGCGCACATCGGCGTGGATGCGGACTCCGGGCTGGTGCACACGGTGACGACCACCGCAGCCAACGAGGCAGATGTGGAACAGGTGAGTGATCTGTTGCACGGCAAGGAAGCCCAGGTGTGGTCAGACTCGGGCTACCGAGGAGCACAGAGCCGAGTCAAGCGTAGCGTGCAATGGCACATTGCGGGCCGGCCCAGCGACATGGCGAAGATGCCGGACGGGCGAGCCAAGGCCAAGGCGCGCAAGCAGGAATACCAGAAGGCCAGCATCCGGGCGAAGGTGGAACACCCGTTCCGGGTGATCAAGCGGCAGTTCGGCCTCGCGAAGGTAAGGTTCAAGGGACTGGCCAAGAACACGGCGCATGTGATCACGCTGTTTGCGCTGCCGAACCTGTGGATGGCCAGAAGGAAGCTGATTGCGATGATGGGACAGGTGCGTCCGCAGGCGGCTTGAGGGCGCTACAGGAGCGCTCAAACACATCGAATGCCAGTGCAACGAGCCTGCGAGCGCAGCGGGGCGGCACACACTCTCGTCATCAAGTCAATTTATGACTTGATCAGACGTTCCCTAGGGATGGTCTGCATAACAGGCACGCGCCGTGCATGAATTGAACCCATGATTGCCAAACGAGTGACTGCCGCGAATCAACTCGACCTGGGGTTGAACCTGTCCACGAAGAAGACGCGCAAGCGAGAGTTTCTGGACGAGATGAATCACGTGGTGCCGTGGCCGGCGCTGGTGGCGCTCATAGAGCCCTATGCGCCTCGCGCTCGCACGGGTCGCCCGCCCTTCGCCATCGAGACGATGCTGCGTGTTCACTTCCTGCAGCAATGGTTCAGCCTGTCGGATCCGGCGATGGAAGAGGCGTTGCACGATGTGCCGCTGTACCGTGAGTTCGCAGGCCTCGCCGGCGCCGTCGTTCGCTTGCCCGACGAGACCACCATCCTGCGGTTTCGCCATTTGCTCGAAGCCCACGACCTGGCAGCCCGGATGCTGGGCGTGGTCAACGACATCCTCACATCCAAGGGCCTGATGCTGCGCGCGGGCACGGCGGTGGACGCTACGTTGATCGCGGCGCCCAGTTCGACCAAGAACAAGGACAGCGCACGAGACCCCTAGATGCATCAAACCAAGAAGGGCAATCAGTGGCACTTCGGCATGAAGGCCCACATCGGCGTGGATGCCGACTCGGGCCTGGTGCACACCGTCGTTGGCACTGCAGCGAACGTCAACGACGTGACCCAGGGTCATGCGCTGCTGCATGGACAGGAGGAAGTCGTCTTCGCCGATGCGGGCTACCACGGCGCGATGAAGCGCCCGGAGGCCACGGGTGTGCAATGGCAAGTGGCCATGCGTGCGGGCAAGCGCCGTGCGTTGGATAAGACCAACCCGATCGATGCGCTGAGCGAGAACATCGAGAAGCTCAAGGCGAGCGTCCGGGCCAAGGTCGAGCATCCGTTTCGGGTGATCAAGTGCCAGTTCGGCTTCATGAAGGTGCGCTACCGCGGGCTTGCCAAGAACACGGCGCAGATCAAGACCTTGTTCGCGCTGAGCAATCTGTGGATGGCCAGAAAGCGAATTCTGCAGGAGGCACAGGCATGAGTGCGTCCGCAGCACGGCCAATGGCCCGAAACGGCCAGTAAATGGCCGCAGCAGACTGGGCGTCAACGCAAAAAACACCGTGAGTGCATCCAGCATTTCATATCGCTGACTGTTCACGAGCGAGCATTGCTTGGGATTGCGTTGCGCAGATCATCCCTAGGTGTAACGCACCGCGGCAGCGATAACCATCAGTGCGTGCTCGCGCCGCCATCTCATGCTCGATGTGCGAAGACTGGTGATTAGCTTGGGACTTTGAATGAGGACATGGCACACTGGAAAGGTCGCTTGTCATAGTTGAAAAGAGGACTCCCACAGGAGCAGTTTGTTTACGGTTCCTGGGAGGAGTTTTATCTGCATTCCACGCTGCTTGGAAAAAGAACATCACGAGTTGTGAGCGCTACCCACGCAGCGCTGAAAATCGATGCCGAGCCTACTTCATCGAATCAGCAAAATGCGCGGATATTGGTTTGGGCACTCGACCGGAATTGCAGATTGTGTTATGCAGGCCATTTTTATGTCAGCGTCCATAGAGCCGACAACAGCCCAATTACGGCCTTTTTGGCCGGCAATAAAAAAAGCAGAGGTGGAGGTATATGTCACACAGCATCGAAGGGGCGCGAGAACACAGTTCAGATTCTGCTCACGACAATGAATCGCAAAATACAGGCACTGTTCAAGAGGATTTGCTGTCTCTACCTGCACGGTCTGAGCCGCTTACCCATTCCCTCCTAAGATTGAATCGAGAGCATCTGGAAACGCTTGCGTGCGTGGTCGAACAGAAGAGCTTTGATCGAGCAGCAAACAAGCTCTATATCTCCCGGGGAGCCGTCTCTCAAAGAATCAGGGCGCTGGAAGATACGCTCGAGTTGACGCTGTTGATTCGGGAAAAACCTGTTCTACCGACACGTGCCGGAAAAGTGTTACTGAACCACGTCCAATCGCTGCGAATGCTTGAGAGTGCGACCTTGCGGCAACTAAGAAGGGATGCGGCTCCCTTGCTCCCTTTGTCTGTTTCGATCGCTGTCGATGGCGACTCATTGGCGACATGGTTCTCCAAAGTCTTGCCATCGCTTCTAGTGGAGGGTCAGTTGACTGTCGCTGTCGTCACAGATAGTCAGGATGAAGTGCAGCTTCTGAAACGAGGTGATCTCATGGGTCGTGTGACGACTGAATCTGAGTCCCGCGCAGGCTCGTTGGTTGAATTTTTGGGAGAGATGGAATTTCAATGCATCGCCAGTCGAGCATTTGCGCAGCAATATTTTCCACAAGGACTCAGCGCTTTGTGCATACGGTCAGCGCCCGCAATCGTATCGAGCCACAACACGGGCGTCTTGCATGATCGTTTTCTGAGACTCAACCTAGGTTTCCATATTGAGCGATACATGAAACACTGCATACCGGATTCACAAGCGCGAAAACAGGCTATTGCCAGCGGCTGTGGTTACGGACTCCTTCCTAGCGAGAGTGCTTTGTCAATGATCGCGTCGTCGGCAGCAGTCGACTTGGCCCCAAGCAACCCGATCCGTATACCGATGTACTGGCACCACGCGGAATCTGAGTGCTTGGCGCTCCGCAAAATCTCGGATCTATTTGTAGAAATTGCGCGCCACACACTATCAGTTTCAATCGCTGCGACTACAAATCATGTCAAGACGGAGCCTGTATCTGCAAGCCAGATACGAATTTGATGGGTATTTCTGCGCACCTCTCTGAATGGTGTTGCCACTTGGTCAGATACCGGACGGGCGCACCTGTTTCGCAGCGCTACTACCGACAACCGTGTTCCAGCGCCTGACGGTCCAGTTTTGCACGAGGCCATAGATCACATAAGGGTCAGAGGCAGCGAAGCGCTCAGCTGCTCCGGCATTTCCATTGAATAGAAGCATTGCTCCATCCGATGGCTCACCGAAGGCACCACCGAGAATTAGGTCCCCGCGTTCGACGGCATCCCAAGCTGCACGCAGGTGGGCATCACGCAAGCGCTCTCGTTGCGTAGCAAAATCGGAGATCACCTCGTAAAACAGAACATGATGCATTGATTTCTCCAGTTAGAACGTTTGATTCATCTCATCGGCCGGGAAATCGGCCTGGTGGTGGCGCACCACTCTCGCAGGTACGCCAGCAACGGTGCAATGCGGCGGCACATTGAAGAGAACAACGCTACCAGCGGCAACTTTGCTCATCGTGCCGATTTCGATGTTTCCCAAAATCTTCGCGCCTGCACCAATCATTACTCCTCGACGTATCTTGGGATGCCGGTCTCCGCACTCTTTGCCGGTTCCGCCCAGCGTTACGTTCTGCAGTATCGAGACGTGATCATCGATCACGGCAGTTTCACCCATTACGATTCCGCTGCCATGGTCCAGCATGATGTGCATTCCCACGCGGACGGCGGGGTGAATGTCAACGCCCAGCACCAAGGAACTTCTGTTGGACAACCAATAGGCTATTTCTTGGCGATCGTGTTGCCAAAGATAGTGTGAGACGCGGTGAACCTGCAAGGCGTGAAAGCCTTTGAGGTTCATTACTGCGTGAAGATAACTCGCGCAGGCCGGATCCCGTGCCGTGACGGCCCTGAGATCCGCGCTCGCCTGTTCCACGATGGATTGCTCGTCGCTCAAGATCTGTTGCACGAGTTGACGAAGAGCAGTTTCTTCGGGCAAACCTTGACACAGCCTGCGTGTCAAAACCATAGCGAGCATCTCCGCAGGTGTGTCGCATGCCAGAATTAGCCCGCGGAGGAAAGGTTCGAGAAATGGCTCGCGCGCAGCTACGTCGTTGGCCTCTTGCTTTATTTGGGTCAACGGAAATGGAAGCGTTGGAGTGGCAGGGCGTGTTCGCGGATTCTGGACTAGAGGGAGCGAACCCCCGTGGATTGCCGAACTCTGTTGCATCATTCTCCTTGGTGTTTCGATGTCTCAAGAATTTTCGGCTGTACCTATGTCTGTTAGTAAAGTCGCATTAGTCAATGATGGAGGCAACCGGTAATCGGTGTCGAGCCAACAAATTAAGAAGCGGGCTAGTCATCACGGTTGTAATGATTGTCATCACAAAGAAGATCGAGAACAAATTCGTTTCAATGATTCCCATATCGAATCCGACTTTCAGAATAACCAGCTCCATTAGACCTTTGGTATTCAACAATATGCCGACAGTGAGCGCTGAGCCCCAAGGCCATCCGCAGAGCCGTGCCCCAAGGATGCCACCAATCAGTTTTCCAGCTACCGCAGCAAGGATCACCAGCGCCAGTACGGACCAGCCGGCACCGGCGAAGGAAGTCGACGTGGCGCTCAATCCCACCAGGGCAAAGAAGCATGGAAGTAACGCCACCATTACTAGACTCTCGATGCGTTTGACCACGATCGTTCCTAGTCGTCGTTCGCGGGGTACGCAAACCCCGAACAGGAAAGCGCCAAAAGCCGGATGAACACCCAGCCACTCGGTAAAGGCAGCGTAGATGAACGCACCAATCAACAGATACCCGAAGAGCATGTTCACCCCCTTGCCGCTTTGAAGGCAGCAGGCCGCCAACCGTGACATCCAAGGTCGGCACAGATGCAGGGAAATCATGCATAGCGCGCCCAAACCGGCGACCTGTATTGAGATCGAAATCCAGTTTCCTTGCTTGTTGTGAACCAGAGTCACTATGGCCAGCAGTACCCAGGCCGCTGCGTCCGTTACTGCTGTCGCGAAGAGAGCGGCATATCCTTCCTTCTGCGCCAGCATGCCGCGCTCATTAAGGATCGCAGCCAATACCGGAAATGCAGTTACGGACATGACGGTGCCAATGAAAATGCTGAAAGGGAGAACTCCCACATTTGGAGGTGCGAAACGAGCGTGCAGCGTCACAGCCAATAGAGCGCCGGCAGCAAACGGCACAAGTAATGAGCACGCTGCGATGGTCGGCATACCGCTGCGCCGGGCGGTAAGGGTGGAAGGAGGGACAAAGTCGATGCCCACAAGGAACATGAACAGTACTAACCCCAATTCACCCAGTACTTGGAGGGCGGCCTTACTAGAGGGATCGAACAATGCCGTATGCAACTCCGGGAATTGACTCCCCAACACGATTGGCCCTAAGACGAAGCCCGCGACCATCTCACCGACGACCGCCGGTTGGTCTAACTTCCGGAACGCTTGGCCTAACACCTTCGCAGCCGTGATGACGATCGCAATTTGCAGCAGCGGTAATGAGTTCATATGTCAGTCGGGGAGATGGTCTAAAGTTGCGCAAGAACGCAGGTCAACGAGAAATTTTTGACCATTGATGCGATACATCACGGCGATTTTTTTCAGTTCATCGCGCTCTCGCTCGTCGAGTCGTTTGAGTACCCGCCCCGGGTTGCCGAACACGAGGCTTCCATCCGGAACGACCATGCCATCAGGTATTAATGTGCTCGCACCGACGATGCATTGCTGGCCGATTTGGGCGCGGTTTAGCACGACAGCCCCGATACCGATGAGAGAGTAGTCCCCGATCTTGCATCCATGCAGCACCGCATGATGAGCCACGGAAACGCCACGCCCTAGATGCAATGGCGTCCCTCGATCAACATGCAACACCGCGTGATCTTGAATGTTGGTTTCGTCGCCGACGATGATAAAATCGTTGTCCGCGCGCAAGACAGCGTTGAACCACACACTGGCGCCGCGTCCGAGTTGAACGTCCCCGATCACGCTGGCGTTGTCTGCAATAAAGTTGTCGCCTGCAAGAACTGGGGCTCGGCCCCCGAGTTGGTAGAGCATGTGGGCTGTTCCTTATCCTGCAAGCATTTGGTGCTGGGCACTTAACGCTTGACGTTGTACTGTTAGCTGAGAAAAGAAATCCGCCAGCGGCTCGGCTGGCTTATTAGTCCATATCTGCCGCTGGATTTTCCATTGGCCATGCTCCTTGCGTAGCAACCAAAGCCCCCGATAGAAATAGGTCGAGTTACCGCCTTTTGCGCGATGCTTCACCTGCACCCTCGCCAAGGCGGAGACGTACGCTAGTGTTGATGCAATACGCACGTCGTCCACATGCATCATCGCGTTGATATCCGCATTCTTGGCGATATACCCGAACCGGATCTCCGACTGGCCATGTCGATCCGGTGCGTCTGGTGGCGACCAGATTGCGTCCTGGGTGTACAAGGCCGCATATGCATCGGCATCACCGGAATTTGCTACTCGAGGATATGTGGCCTCGATCAGGGACCGAGCGTAGAAAAGATCGTTGTCGAGTGCCTGGTCGGTCGGTGGATATGGGGGGAAAGGCATAGAGGGACGATGGTCGTAGGAGGGGGAATGATCGATGGCTAGGCTATTTTGCCGATCGACAATCGCAGTCGTGTCAGCCAAGCCGGCTGCGCCATTACGATGAGGTTGCCGAGCAAAACAAAACTCAAACCGATCAGCAGGTTTTTCGACATAGGCAGATGCTCGATGTACGCGGAGATGGCTACAGCCACAATCGGAAACAGAAGCATCGCGTAGGCTGCCTTCTGCGGTCCGATGCGACCCAGCAAGGTCAGGTAGCAATAGAACGCAATGAGAGTGCCCGGGAGCGCAAGATAGAGCAGAGATCCCATATAGGATGGACTGGTATCGAAGCTGAAAACTGTGTGTTGACTCAGCGCAATCAGCAAAAGCACAGCGCAGGCATATGACAGCCCTAATGTGTTTGCTGATATAACGGGAATCCCTTGACGTTGGTTACGAGTAGAAACGATATTGCCTAGTGAAGCTAGATAGGCTCCGCCGAGGCACAGGGCGATGGCCTGTAACTGGCGCGGATCGCTACGATGTATCAAGCTAGGAGCGAGCGCTAACCCCAATCCCGCAATACCAAGTAGGGCTCCAGTCAACTCACGCAGCTGGATCCGTTGCCCAAGGAAAAGCCAGCTGTTTGCAATGTTCATGAGAATAATCGTAGAGAACAGCAGAGCGACAAGCCCACTCTCTAGTACCTGCGCGCTGAGATAGAGGAGCCAGAAGTTGGTGCTGAAGAGAAATACACCTTGCAGCGCAATGAAGACGTTGTCTTTGAGCGAAAAACGGAGTCTGCTTCGGGTCGCGATGCACAGTACAAGCATCACGAATGCCGCCATTGCAAATCGGTAGAGTAACGAGGCTAAGGGGTCGACGCTTTGCACCTGGTAATGAATACCGATCCAAGTACCGCCCCAGATAATGACGGTCAAGAAATACAGAAGTGTGTTCATTGGTTTTGTATAGATGAAAAGCAACCGTCAGGCTCTGCGCATCAATACAGCGCCAAATTGGTGTGGGCCTGCAGTATCATGACGGAGCTGCTTCGGAAGAGCTGCAGACGCTGTGTTGCCTCCTGAAGGCCAATAAGGGAAGCGAGCAGATTGGCGGCAACGGCTACCGTTTGCCTCAACCATTCCGCGTGATAGAGCTGCTTGTGTTGCGGCGAATCCGAGTATTCGGACAAGGTGTTATTATCGATTTGCAAAATGTCAACGACTAGGTAATCGCCCTCGGTACCGTTGGAGACAAGACACTTGCGGCCCCATCTCCAAGAATGCTGGGGCCGGTCGACAGGCGATCTAAATCTTTTCGCGCGATATCGCATGTAATAACGAGCACCATACTCAGGCTTTCGGCGACTAAGAGATTTCGTGCAGATCTAAGACCCGTAATCGCGTTGTGGCAACCTTGGACCGATGTCTGAATCAGATGGCAGTGCATCAGTCCGGATTCACACATAAATTTGCTCAATGCAAATGACGTTAGCTGATCCAAGTGCCAGTAGCTGGAGGTGCAGAGAACGACAGCATCGATGTTGCTGGGGTCAATACCACTTCGCGCTAATTTCCCGGCCACTGACTGGGATGCCAGAGCGCCAATGGTGCGCTCGCCACAATCAGAAAACCTCTCGATGCCCTGCGCCTTCAGGCGGAAAATGTCGCCCTTCGACAGCGGAAGGGTTCCTATTTTCGCACGCACGCCTAGAACGGCGTGCTGAGCACTTGGATAAACCGTGTTTGCCTCGTCACGGGACTGCTCGGCCTTACTAGGCATGATCGTGGTCACCTTGCGATTTAAGGCAAAGGTTGCCGCACAATGTTATGTCTGTATTCGTCACTTCCGCTGACAAGCACCGTCGAGTATCGATCCATAGGGAGCGTCTCGCCCAAGCTCGTGATGTTCTGGTCGCCGGGATATACCTTGACGTGCGTGGAAACATACCGCGAGGACCAGCCGCACCGTGTTTCATTTTGAGTCCGGTTGGGTTCGGAGCCGTGGAGGCACTGAGATGAAAAAATGAAAAACTCGCCCGGCTTCATTTCCATGTAGACAGCTCGACTTTCGTCTGCTTTCCAATTTGGATCAACTTTCAATTTTTCCCAGCTGTATCCGAAGAAACCCTGCTTCTCTTCGTTGACTACCTGACTGTTAACGATCGAAGAATCATGCTTCACATCACGGGTCTCGTCGAAGAACCAAGTGTTGTGACTGCCAGGGATGAATTTAATGCAGCCGTTCTCCTTTGTGGATTCGGTGAAAGCGGTCCATACGGTCAATCCCCACAGGCCCAGTTCTGGTTTGGTAGGCAGAAGGCGAGGGGTGCCTTCGAACTCGAAAAATGTTTTAGCTTGGTGCCATTCGGTTCCCTCGTCGCCCGCATACTTAGGAAACCATTCAGTGCGCCAACACAAAAGGTCATTGCCAAGGATGCTTTGAAGTCGATTTACGATACGGGGACTGCTTGCCAAGTCACTCAACTCTTTGATGTCCAGATGGCGGTCGTAGTTGATCTTGGAGTCAGGGTAAGGTGCATTTTTTCGATTGAGTAATTCGTAACGCATCCGTGGCCAAAGCTGATTCATATCCCTTGGCTCGATCAACGTGAATGGCCCGATGAAACCATCTCGATTGAATTGTGATTTTTGTTCGGGTGTAAGGAAATATTGTTCGTTAATCGTCATAGATTATGCTCCCTATACAGGTTGTTTTGACGTTTCATCCCTGTTGGCTACGGTTGGCGGCCAACGCAATTTCTTTTGCTAGCCCGGCAATGGATGAGCGATTCGGATCGAAGAAAAGTTGGGGGTCGATGTCAACTCCCATTTCGTTCCTGATGCGCTCAACGACGAGAAATAGAGAAACAGAATTTCCTCCTAGATCGAGATAGCGGTCAGTACGCCGGATTTCTGGAATCTCCAGAACTTCCATCAGAATATCCGTCAGCCGGACCTCTTCGGGAGTAGGGTGTTCATGCAGATTATTCATTGCGTGCTTTGCTGAGTTGCGTACTTATTCAAGAGGCGAGTCTTATCGAGCTTGCCGTTTTCTTTGATGGGAACTTCGCCATGCATTTCAAGATGAAAGCGGTCGGGCAGCATGTAGGAGGGAAGTTTTTCGGCCAGCGCTTTGCGGAGCGTGGCACTCGTCGACGCATCTTGGAGAATGACGATCGCATTGAGGGAGTCCAAAATGCCACCGATGTCGTTTTCACCAACAAAGACAATAGCGTCGACTACTTTCGGAATCGATATGATGGCCGCTTGGATTTCATGCAGCGATACTCTATTTCCTCGCAACTTGATTAGGTCGTCATTTCGACCGAGAAAGTGGAGCAGCCCTTTATCATCGACTCGCACGAGGTCTCCCGTGCGATAGACGGGATAAATGGACAGCGGATTGAAACGGTTCGGCAACAGGCGCAAAACTGTCGACTCTGTATCGTTGACGTAGCCTGCCATTACCTGAATACCGCCCAAGTACAACTCGCCTATTCCCGAACCTATGACCAGCGTATCCGTGGCATCCACGACATAGGCTTCGACAGTCTGCAGCGGCTTCCCAAGTGGCATATAGCCAGTGATGTCAGACGGGATGTCATCGAACTTGTAGAGCGTCGAATTGTTGCAAACCTCCGTTGGGCCGTAGCACTGCGCAAAGACGAGATGTGAGAAAAGCGCCTTCAATCTTCGCAGTGCATCAACAGGGCAAGCTTCACCCCCATACCAAAGGGCTTGGAGATGCGGTAGCTCAGTGTTCTCGATACCAGAGTGCCGCGACGCGACCATCTTGATCACAGAAGAGATCATTAGAGTGTGAGTGATCTGATAATGTTTTAAAGCACGGACGATCTCGTGAGCTGGCACGCCGGGCTGTAGTAATACAACTGTCGACCCGCAGTATGCTTCTACCAATAGATCGAGGGTACAAACATCAAAATACAGTGGAGACAAGCTGAGCCAGCGTGTTGCTTCATTGTGGGCAAATGCCTCTGCCATGCAACGCGTGAACGCGATCTGGCTATCGACCTTGACCATCACGCCCTTGGGTGTCCCCGTCGTACCACTGGTAAAGAGAACGTGCGAAAGCGGCTGAGAAAAAATTGGGGCGGGCGGCAGAGTTACCTTGCTGCCTGGCAAGAGCGTATGGACGACCGCACAGGTTTCACGGCTAGAGACTAGTACGGCGATACGCTGCTGTGCGAAGAATGCCAAATCGTCGTCGCTTGTGTCGGCATTGACGATGATCAGCCTAATATTTGCGTTGCGCAAAATTTCCTGTGAACGAACACGGGGAGTTTTTGGGTCAATGGGAACAAAGGCCTTTTGAGCTGCAAGGACGCCAAATATCCCCGCAACGGCGGCGATCGATTTTGGCTGATATATCCCAACCGTACAATTGCCAGCCCCCATGCATTCGATGAGTAGAGCGCCCAGTGCATCCGCCGAAGAAAACAATTGGCTATAGCTGATTAAGTCGCCGTTCGACTCGATGAAGGCCGTTCGGTCGGAGGATCGGTGCTTCGACAGCAGTGCGTAGTAGTCGTCCATTGAAAATCGCTCAAGCGGAAACAGAGTCGATCTTTTTCTGCTCAAGTTCTTTCAAGTTCTCACCGTGTTCCGGTAAGGTGAACACAAAAACATCCCGATAAGCCATTTCATCTTTGGGCTCCAGTGCAGTTGTGTCGTGCGCGTATTTGCCATCCATGAAGGTGATCAATTCACCTTCCTGTAGAACGTCGTGCATGACAACCTCACCGGCCTCGTCCCAATACGTGGTTCTGGCGCTACCCTTCTCGATGAGATAACGTTTCACGACGTATAGACCAGTCCAGTCCGTTCCATCTCTGTGGCGGCCTTCAGGAACCGGCATTCCATTGCCGGTTGTGCGGATTTGGTGCACTGAGAATCGGCGTGCAGCTGTGCCGGTCAGTTCAATCCATTCTCGTATCAAAGCGTGAAATGATTCGCTTGCTATCAGCGAGGTCGGCACATCCGCGTAGTCGCGCGTGATTCCTCCGTATTTTTCAAGTTTGTTGACAGATGGCGGCTGGTAAAGTGGCCGCTTTGGAAGCAGGCGAAAGCCGGTGTCCGTGATTTCCACCCGAGATGTCGTTCGGTACCGTTGCCCTTGAGTGAAGTATTGGTCAAGCGGAACTTCGTCGAAGAATTTCTGCAAGGAGGTGACGTCAACGATGGGTGTGTGGCGAAACAGCGTCTTGCCATCACGAAAGTAGGTTCGATTCATGGTGCGATTTCAGTTAGTGGTTGGTCATGGAAAGCGGTGAGGCGCCGGTATTCACGCGCAAGACATCGTGTCAATGCTTCGGCGCTCAGCGTTAGAAGGTTTGAGGATTCCGCCTGACGAATCGGGATGATCTCCGAGGCCGTGCCAGTCAGAAACGCTTCGTCGGCAATCAATAGTTCCGTGGGGAGCAGATCCCGCTCGTGAACTGAGACTCCTAGCGCCTGTGCAATGTCGATGACCGTGCGACGCGTAATTCCGTCCAAACAGGCGGTCAGTCGTGGCGTGTGAAGCTCGCCGTCCTTGACCAAAAACAGGTTGTGGGCTGAGGCTTCGCACAGGTAGCCGCTCTCGTCGAGCAGGATGGCCTCGTCGAAAGTCGTGCCTACCAGTGAGTTCACCGCCGCAATAGAAGCAAGGTAGTTGCCAGAGATTTTGGCCTGTGCGTACGCTTTCGGGCGAACATGGCGTGACACCTGGACACGAATTCCCTCGACATATTTGGGATCTGTTTGATCGGTTCGATGGGGCCATATCAGCACAGCCAGATGCTGTTCGGGCGATGCTGTTCGTATGCCCATAACGCCGTTCCCGAGATAGAGCATCGGTCGAATGTACAAATCCTGATTGCCCCACGTGGCGGCCGTTAGGCGCACAGCCTCGGTGAATTCCTGTTGCGCCCAACCCTGAATGTTGAAATTGAGTGCGCGAGCCGATCGATAGAAGCGCGCAATATGTTCTTCAAGGCGAAATAACATGGGGCCTCGAAGAGTCTCGTAGCCCCTTATGCCCTCGAACACAACGAAACCGTAGTGCAGCGAGTAGGTATTGATACTGCAGACCAAGTCCGCGGCATCGACCAATTCGCCTTGGTGCCACCATTTCATGGATGGCCTTCTTTGCGATGGATGCTGAAGCCCATAGGCACCGGACCGAAGTTCTTGTGCACGACAAGTTTGTTTGCTTCGGCTGCCGCAAGTGTGGTAATGCAGCCATCGTAAGCCCCGCCTGCGCACAGTCGACTGGCCTCTGCATTGGAGTCGCTGTGAACGACGCTGTTTGGATGAAGGCCGGATACCAACCCTACAAGATACGCCGGGGCAGGATGCGTGCATACAGTTGAAACTTCCTCCAGCCATTCTTTTGTTGATGCAAATACCATTTCATAGGTGTCCATCACAAAACATTCGACCATCGTCAATTTTCCCAAATTACGAAATACGATTTCGTGGAGGTTTGGGTATACAACACATCCGAGCAAAACGCTCTCCACTTCGTCGAGCTTGAGCATTTCATCGACGGCACCTTCAAGTGTCGAGTGAAGGTTGATTTTCCCATCGCGACCAGTTCTATGCAGGTACTCTTTTGCTGCTCGCTCGCAATTTGTCCCCGTTGGTCCCAGTGTATGTATATTCAGCATATTAATTTATGAAGTTGAGGTGACGATTTTGAGGGCTAAATTCGCCCGTGTTCTGCAATAAGGTCAATAAGTTTTTTTCCATTTTTTACGGCTTCGAGTATTATTTTTTCGGCGCGTTCGATGCCTTCTGCGCGTTCAATAACTTCATTTGCCATTTCAATAGGAATCACAACCGTACCTGTCTCATCGGCAATGATGACATCGCCGCTTCGAATAAGCTTGTTTGAAACTTGGCACGTTTTCCCGGTTTCCAATACCCTGTAGCAACCTTGGGTGTCTGTCGGGCTGGCGTTGGTTGCGAGAATGGGCATTTCCAAAGAATGCAACTCGTGCAGATCCCTGACCGCACCGCCGAGGATCACGCCTTCGAAGCCGAGGTGGGCGAAGTACGTCGAACTTAATCCCCCGGCCATTGCTGCAGTGGTCAACAGCGGACCGGCTCCCGCGACATAAATTTTGTCTTTGCCATCAGTGATTTCTGGTACGAGGAAATTCTTTACCTGATTCCAAGTTGAATCTTGCTTCGCCAAAATATCGTGAGTTTTGCGGGCCTGGATCCATTGAACGGTATACGCGTAGCCTACAAAATAATAGGATTTTACATTTACTGATTGAATTTCAACGGGCAAAGTTCCATCAATTCCCATGGCGTCAAGAATATCGGCCACCGTCGAGGAGCTTGGCCTTATTTTTCGGATGATGTCAATTTGCTTCATCGATATTTATGAGAACTGAGAAAAAATGCATTAATTCGTTGTTTTGGCATGCGCCTGCACCAACGTATTTAACTAAGATTCACAATTTGTTTTTGGGAGGGGGTTTTTATGCCGAAACTCTTTGAAACTGTTGTCTGAGGGAAATAATAAATCGAAAAATTCGGATCGGATGTTCGGATTAGAAAATTTTTTGTTCGGATAGAAAAACTAAACATGAAACTAGAATGTATGAAAATTCGAATTGGTTGATATTTGCTTACAGATATTGCGACCGATCTTTTAATGGGCTCGGCCTACACAATTCGGCTTTAGTTGAGTTCAACGTGGCGCAGCATGGCGGCGGGTGTCAGTGACGCTAGCAAGGCATGCAGGTCGAACCCGAGTCGGGCGCAAGGACGCCGCAACTTCGCCATGAGCATGCGCAGGTTGTGCCCGGCGCCTCACATGACCGCATGCAGGACGTCGCTCAAAGCTCTCTTGAGCGAGTTGTGCCCGAGGCGACCGTCCATCTTCATTTGCTCGATCGCCGGCTCGATGGCGCTGCGCCGATCAATCATTGCCCTCAAGGTTCGGGTTCTGGCCCGACCTCGGATGCGCACCCCTTCGATCTCCACGCCCAGATAGCCTCTGTCCACGATGGCCGTGGTCGGCGTACGCATCGGCCAGGATGCTCACCTGTTCTAGGGGCTCGGCGAGGGTGGCCAGYTATACGGTTATCCACATCTCCGAGCCCACG
>NNBV01002490.1_pt1 | contig 17422 bp, 15 predicted proteins | sample 1173771 | NCBI WGS metagenome assembly NNBV01 (sample SAMN07173938, study PRJNA388173) | plant metagenome | isolation source: symbiotic tissue sample KVS11 | place: Norway: Troms, Kvaloya island | reverse complement strand
GCTTCCAGTGTTTTGCTATCCATTCCCGCTTCCTCGGGCAACGCGTAGGTGAAGCGATCGCGCAACGCGGTTGTCGTTCCCGTGCCCTGAGCGATGAGTAGTGAAGGTGCGAGAGGTAATTTTCCTTTGGCCTTCAGTCCACCGAAAATAATTTCAGCGGCCACTTTTGCCAGCAACGGATCATCGTCATAGGCCGTGATGATCGTATTGATCTCATAATAATTTTTAATTGACGATGGATCTCCAAACAGGCATACGATTACTTTTTTCGTCAGCGCCAGTTTTTTTATCTGAGGTACTATATCTAATTCAAATGAAGAAGCAAACGGAAACACACTCACTACAATCACGTCGTGCCTGCTCAATTCATTGTACACACCAGTGGTATCGGCCAGTGTGCGGATGGTGAAGTTTTTGAAAGGTGCATACTTGCCCAGGTAATGGTTGAATTCGTTCTTCTCTTCTTTGCCTAATGTTAACGAGGCAAATTGCTGGTCTTCCAGGTACTGAATTGGTAAAAGGCCATCGGTATTGCGGACAACCGTGACAATCGATTCTGATAGTTTATTTTTTAGCAGTTGTGCCTGCAGTGAATTAATTTGTCCTGGCAGATTATCCTCATTAACAGGTAACGGATGAGCCAAGCCTGCATCATATTTAGCAGAAAGTATTTTTTTAACGGAAGTATTCAGCTGATTTTGTAACGCTTTATTCTTTTTCAATGCCTTCTGGATTTTTCTTATCGAAGCATTTACATTTTCCGGATCGATGAGCACATCATTGCCAGCCATGAACGCGAGCAATTCTGTTTCTCCACCACGGTCTTTGTTCGTGATCTTCTGCAGGTAGGGAATTTCGGCAAAGGTTAATCCCTGGAAATTCATTTTCGTTTTTAATATGTCGTTGAAAAAAATCTGTGATACGGAGGCAGGCACAGGTTGTTTTTTATCGAGCATAGAAAAATGAAGATGCGAAGTGAGCATACCCGACAATCCATTGTTCATCAGACTGCGGTAGGAAAAGAAGTCAAGCGTATCCACCCTGTTTACATCGTAGTAGAGCGTACTATCTACACCTCTTTTTCTTTGCTTTTTGGTAAGGGGTTTTATCAGCTGGTCTTTTTTAAAGTTGGGGAGGAAAGGGGCGCAGGTGAGTATACTTTGTGATTGCAGCCCTTTCATAAAAGCAAGGGATCTTCGCGCCACTACTTTTTTATTGTCACTGAAGTAGTGCAGTGTGTTCGGATAAATTTCATCGCGGATATCATTATCGGCATTGGGTGCAAAGTTGAGATGCAGTCCCAGTCGTTTCATTTCGCGGCCTATTTCTTTTCCGGTTTCAGTTACCAATGAATCGGTTAATGCGCCCATGAGTAATGGTTTATAAAAATTCATGGTGCTGTCCAGTGTTTGTCTCAATCCCCAGGTAGCATGAATGCCGGTGAGCAACGGGATTTTATTATCGGATTGCAATTTATTTACCAGCCGGGTAACACTATACGGACCTCCTTTTGTGATGATCACACCACCGATGCCATCGTCTTTGATGCTTTCAAGAAATTCTTCCCGTTCATCTTGCGTGGCATAGGCCGAAATGGAGATCATCATCATCTGCCCGATTTTCTGTTCTTCATTCAATGTCTGAAAAACACTGTCTACCCAACGGGATCGCGCTTGCTGCGGGAATACATTGACACAAATGAGTAATGCAGTACAGGTGATCAAAACTTTTTTAAACATCAAGGCGCTCCGTTTTGTATTTAAAGTGATTAAGCTCAATTTTGTAAGGCGAGGCAAGTTACATGTTACAAGTTACCTGTTGCAAGTTTCCGGTTACTAGTTTCGTGTTGCAGTTAACCAGTTCTGTACCTGTAGTTCGTAGCGATCCAAACCTTCATAATTCACTAATACTAATTTATAACCACTGTAACTTGCAACTTGTAACCGGTAACCGGATACTTGCAACCTGTAACCTGTAACTTAGTATATGCCCGATATCATTCAGCTTCTTYCCGATTCCATTGCCAATCAGATCGCTGCAGGTGAAGTGGTGCAGCGGCCCGCATCGGCAGTGAAAGAGTTGATGGAAAATTCGATCGATGCCGGAGCTACTTCAGTGCGCCTTATTGTGAAAGAGGCGGGCAAAGTGATGATCCAGGTGATCGATGATGGATCGGGTATGAGTGAGACGGATGCGCGAATGAGCCTGGAGCGTCACGCTACTTCTAAAATTCGTACAGCCGATGATTTATTCAAAATCCGCACCATGGGTTTTCGTGGTGAAGCACTGGCTTCCATTGCTGCGGTTTCTCAGTTTGAATTGAAAACGCGTAAGGCCAGTGATGAACTCGGCACGATGATCGTAGTAGAAGGTTCGGAAATAAAAAAGCAGGAACCTGTAGCATGTGAAAAAGGAACCAGCATCTGCATCCGGAATTTATTTTATAACATCCCGGCAAGGCGAAATTTCTTAAAGTCCAACCCGGTGGAGATGCGCCACATCATTGAAGAATTTCAACGACTGGCGCTAGCGCACCCTTCTGTTTCATTCAGCATGGTGCAGGGCGATGAGATGGTGTATGATCTACCTGCATCTAAATTGAGTCAGCGCATCATTGCGTTACTTGGCAAGTCGTATCAAAATCAGCTGGCACCTGTGCAGGAAGAAACGGTGCAGGTGAAAATAACCGGTTATGTGGGCCGCCCCGAATCTGCACGCAAGACAAGAGGTGAGCAATTTTTGTTTGCCAATCAGCGCTTCATCAAAAGCAATTCATTGAACTACGCCGTGACGCAGGCCTTTGAAGGTTTGATTCCCGATGGCGGTTATCCGTTCTATGTTTTGTTTATCGACATTGATCCCAAACACATTGATGTAAACGTGCATCCCACCAAAACAGAAATAAAATTTGATGATGAGCGGGCCGTGTTTAGTGTAGTCAGTGCTGCTGTGAAGCTGGCGTTGGGTTCGCATAACCTTACCCCGGCTATCGACTTCAAAGCGGATGTCAATATTGTGAGCAAGATGAATCATGCCTCGTTCTCGAAAGACGATTATATGAACGAGCGCTTCAGTTCGCTATCGCGCTCCAACCTTAATAACTGGGAAAAAGCGTTTGAAGAGAAATCGCCCACATCACAATTATTTAATACCCCGCCCACCACACAAAAGGAAATGCTTCGCTTTGAAAGTGCAGTAAACCTCAGTGCTGATAAGGTGAATAAAGATGAAGGAGCACCTGTTTTTCAGTTGCATCAGAAATACCTGGTGCGCCCGGTAAAACATGGGCTGATGCTCATTCACCAGCAAGCGGCACATGAGCGGGTGTTGTTTGATAAATACATGCTGCATTTCAAAGGTCATCCGGGCAGCAGCCAGCAAAGTCTCTTTCCGCAGACCGTCACTTTCAGTGCGGCAGACTTTACCCTGGTAATGGAAATGGAGCAGGAAATAACTGCTTTGGGTTTCCGTTTCGAGATTTTTGGTAAGAATGCGGTGCTGGTTTCGGGCATACCTACGGGAGCGCAGGGAAGTGAAAAGGATTTGTTTGAAGGGCTGATTGAGCAATTCAAACAGAACCAGGCGCAGTTGCAATTGCCTGTGCGGGAGAGCCTTGCTCAGGCGCTGGCTAAGCGCACTTCCGTGTCTACCGGGCAAAAATTAGAGAAGGAGGAGATGGCTGCTATAGTGGAGGGGCTCTTCGCGTGTACTAATCCCAATTTTTCTCCGGAAGGAAAGTCAACATTTTTCGTGCTGGATACGTCTAAGATAGAGGGTTACTTTAGTTGATTTTTAAAAACAACGCTAACTTGGCCCTTTAAACAGTAAAATAACTTCCAGTTCATGTTTCAGCTCACTCCGCTCGTTCGTAATCTGATCATTATAAATGTTATCGTTTTTCTACTCCAGCAATTTATACCTGTTGCTATCACCAAAACGATAGACGGACAGGATTACGCCATAGGCCTTACCCAGCTCATTTCGCTGTGGAATTATACTTCACCGCTTTTTCAGCCTTACCAGTTTTTTACCTACATGTTTGCGCATGGCAATTTCATGCACATACTTTTTAATATGCTTACGCTGGCCTCTTTTGCACCCATACTCGAAGGCTACTGGGGAGATAAGAAGTTTCTCTTTTTTTACCTGGCAACAGGAATCGGAGCGGGAGTAATTTATACCATCGTTAATTTGTTTTTCTTTCCCGGCCCGGGAAGTATGGTGGGCGCATCGGGCGCACTCTATGGAGTATTGATGGCTTTCGGGTTAGTATTTCCTAACATGGAGCTTCGTATGCTTTTTGTGCCCATACCAATTAAAGCCAAGTATATGGTATTTATCATGGGCTTCGTTACTTATCTGCTCGACAGTAGTGGTTCGGTTGCTCACCTTGCTCATTTTGGTGGCGTACTGGTAGGGTTTATTATTGTGAGTGTATGGAGAGATCAGGGTAGTGGTCGCAACTATTAGCGGCCCGGAATAGTTATATAGTCTTAATTACAGATACTGTGTTTGACGAATTTAAGAACGCATTTAACAGATACAACAACGGTCACGTACAGTTGATCATCATCAACGTGGTGATATTTATAATCCTGGCTGTATTTTATGTGTTGTCAACGGTCAGTGGTTTTAATATCATTGGGCCAATTCACGATCAGTTTTCGATTCCTCCTTTGTTTATGGATTTCATTCAGCGTCCATGGACAATTATCACCTACGCCTTTGCCCATAGTCTTACTGACATTTTTCATATCCTGTTCAATATGCTGGCGCTATATTGGTTTGGAAAATTATTTATTGAATACCTGGGCAACGATAAACTGATTGCCGTTTATGTATTAGGTGCACTTGCAGGTGGAATTGTCTATCTGCTCATGTTTAATACGATTCCTTACTTTAAAAACCTTTCCGGGTTTCCGGGCATGGTGGGAGCTTCGGCTGCCGTGTATGCCATACTGGTTGCTGTAGCTACACTACTTCCTGATTACACACTCTTTCTTATGTTTCTTGGTCCGGTTCGTATCAAGTACATCGCATTGTTTTATATCGTGATCTCCTTCATCGGATCGGTGGGGCCAAATGCCGGTGGTAATCTTGCTCACCTTGGTGGAGCACTCATGGGCTTTGTTTACATCAAACAATTACAGGCTGGTGTTAACTGGGGCGGATGGGTAACCGCTTCACTGGAATGGATCAAAGGCATCTTCCAGCCTTCGTCAAAAGTGAAAGTATCCTATCGTAAAACAGGAGCGGAATCATCTGCAAAAAAATCATCTTCATCATCTTCTTCTAAAGCGGCCGGCAAAGCAAGCCAGGAAGAAATTGATAACATTCTTGACAAGATCTCTGATAAGGGATACGAAAGCCTTTCCAAAGAAGAGAAAGAAAAACTCTTCAACGCAAGTAAGAAGTAATTACCGGTTATCTGTTACTGGAAACCGGTAACTTTTACTTAATCATCATCGCATTCGCCACAAACTGGTAGATCACCACTCCGAAGACGTAGACGTTTATAAGAGTACCTCCGCCAATTCCAAGAATAGCAAGTGCGCCAACTACTGCTAACCCTGCAGCGTAAGCAATCAGAATCTGTTGCTTGTCTTTTTTAGGAGGATTGAGCATAGAGGATAATGGGATCATCATAGTGATGCCATAGATCATGATCATTCCAAAAAACAAATTGTAATCGTTAAGCAGGAAAGCGATACCTCCTGCAACGCCAACCAGTAGTGCAATGCCGGTGAAGTTGGAAGCTGTTGTTTCTTTTTTCGTCAGAGCATATCGGCCGTATACATTCAGTCGCAGAAATAAATTGGATAGCGGTGTTATGATCCAGGTAGAAATAGCAAAGACCATATAAAGGGTGATGATGGGAGTAATGAATACCGAAAGCTCCGGGTTCGTTTCCGATACATAACTCAATGCACGAAAGCCCACATATAACCCGATGATAATCGCCCACTGACTTTTGCTTTTGAAATTGTTGAGCCAGAATACATACCGTAAAAACATCCGGTAAAACCAATAGCGTGCTTTCAGTCCTTCCACCAATCCTGCTTTGGCATAGCTGGAATGTGGATTGATGCGCAATGCTTCACGGAAATGTTCGAGTGCCTGCTTGTGTTCTCCTCGTTCCAATAAGCTCCAGCCAATATTGGTGTGCGTGTTATCGTTCTCCGGATTATTATCCAGCGCATCTTTGATCGTGTTATACGCTTCTTCTTTTTTATCGAGTTTGAATAATGCTGTGGTGCGACTATTCAGACAGTTCAGGTTTTCTGAATTAAGCGCAAGTCCGTCATTGGCATAGCGCAATGCTTCACTCCATTCTTTTTGATTCAGCTTGATCATGGCCAGCATGCCATACAAATCGGCACTGGTGGGGTCAAAGGAAATAGCACTCTTGATATACTTCTCTGCTTCCTTGATCTTATCTTCTTTAAGATAGAAGCTGGCTTGTATATATAAGTAATACGGATTGGAAGGCTGATGACTGATCGCGGTTTGAATCAACCGGTTGGCTTCATCCATGTTGTCCGATTCCGACTGGCAAACAGAAAGCAAAACAATGGCTTCTGTATTATCCGGCTCCTGCGAAAGTATCGCTCGTAGTTCCTGTTCGGCTTCGCGGTGACGATTGGTTTGTATTAGCTGGCGGGCGCGGGCGAGAAGTGCGTCTGTCATTATTTCTTTATTTTCATGTAGTCCAGAATATCATCGTACAACCCCGACTCATTGGCGTACAACGCATAATTGCGGGCGGAGTTAAACCATTCTTTGGTAGAAGGCTTCACTTGCTTTACTGCTTTCAATATGTCTTTGGTAGTGATGGGTTGGGGTATACCTGATTTGAAAGAATCTCTTAACTTATCTTCGATCACCACATCAATCAGCCCTTTCAGATCAGCACCCGAAAAATCAGGTGTTTCTTTTGCGATGGACTTATAATCGATGTCCTTAGTTGGTTTGTCTTTCAATGTAATCTTAAGAATACTTTCACGGCTACCCACATCAGGGGGTTGCACAAAGATGATACGGTCGAAGCGGCCGGGTCTGCGGAAAGCAGCATCGAGATGCCATGGAGCATTGGTTGCGCCAAGCACAAGTATACCATCGTTGGAATAGTCTACGCCATCCAGTTCCATCAAAAACTGATTGATGAGCATCTTGGCGGAAGACTGACGCATATCGGTACGGCTTGCGCCCAATGCATCGATCTCATCAAAGAACAGAAGGCAAGGAGTTTGCCTGCGTGCAGTCTCAAATAATTCATGCAGCCTGCGCTCACTGTTCCCCAGCCACATGTTCAATACATCATGAATGCCTATAGAAATAAAACTGGCTTTGATCTGACCTGCAGTAGCGCGGGCTAAATGTGTTTTGCCACAACCCGGAGGGCCATACAACAAAATGCCTCCGCCTATTTTTTTACCGTATGCTTTATAGAGATCGGGATGTTGTAACGGTTGAATGATTTTGATGTTGATTTCTTCCTTCACGCGTTCCATGCCACCTACATCTTCAAAGTTGATGGATGGTCGTTCGAACTCACGCATTTCATCTTCGATCGATTCGATGGTTGCATCCATGGAAGAAGGATTGCTGTTGCTTCCTTGTTTCAGATTGGCATCTAGCTCTTCATCTTTATAAGCAGGGTTTAATGCCAGTGCGCGTTTGTAATATTCAATTGCTTTGGCTGGTTCTTCGTTTCTCAGCGAAGCCTTACTTAATAAAATCCATAAGTCCACATCGTTTTCCTGTTCGGCCAGCTCTTCCAGAATAACAATGGCAGTAGAGTACTTCTTTTGTTCAAAGTAAATTTTCGAAAGACCACGCTTGGCTGTCTTATTGTTGCTATCCTGAGCTAATACAGTTCTGAATTCTGCTTCAGCTTCTTCCAGCAAGCTGGCTTTCAATAAATGATCAGCCAGTAATAAGCGCAGTGGAAGATTATTGGGTGAAAGGCTTAGTGCCTCGCGTAAACTCTCAATCATTGTAAATGGAAATTTTGCTAAAGATAGGTGCTATTTGTGAATCAAAAATGACTTAATTATCACCTTCCATCAGCAATTTAATTATGCGATGAGAGTTATTTCACTTCTTCGTCAGGCAATACCTCGATATCCCTGATCAATACTTTTTTAGAAATCAACTGGCCGGTGCGAGTGGCGGCTAATCCACCCAAGGCTGTTTCTTTATAACGCGTTTCCATGCTAGCACCAATCTCACCCATGGCTTCGATCACTTCATCAACAGGTATGACGCTGCTTACATCGGCCAACCCGATTTGAGCTGAACTGTTTGCAATGGCTGCCGCACTCGCATTGCGCACGACACAAGGCACTTCTACCAATCCTGCTACGGGATCACAAACCAATCCAAGCATACATTGAATGGTTATAGCAACGGCATTGAAAATCTGATTCGTATTTCCGCCAAGGCAAAAGACAATAGAGCCAGCCGCCATGGCTGCTGCCGTGCCCGTCTCAGCCTGGCATCCACCCACTGCACCGGCAATGGATGCCTGCTGCTCAATGATCAATGCAATACCTGCTGCAAGTAGTAACGCGTCCAGTATTTTTTCGTCACTGATACCATGGATTTCCTGTAACGTATATAAAACTCCGGGCATAATACCACTGGCGCCAGCAGTAGGTGCGGCTACAATTCTTCCCATACAGGAGTTTACTTCTTTTGCCGCTAAGGCACGCGCTATGAGGTTCTGAAACTCTTTGGATAAAACAGGAGTAGGATAGCGATACACTTTCTTTGCCCCATTGTTAATCATGCCCGAACGGGAAGTCATGTCTTCTTCGAGCCCGGTGTGTACGGCGTCTTTCATCACTTCCCACGCGCGCGCCAGTCCTTCGCGAATCTGCACTTCTTTCGTGCCCCGTTGTTCCATTTCGTATTCTAGCACCACCTCCACTAAAGAGCGTTTGTGCTCTTCACTGTGCTTTTTCCATCCTTCAAACGATTCAAACAAGAAAGCCATGTTATTCGCTGTTTACTATGAAGCAAAATTAGTCAATTCGTAACGATCAGCATTTTCTACCCCTTTATGGAGGAATATTCAGTTTTTTATATGGAATGCTGAATTGCAGATTGTAAATACTTTATTTTTCATGCCGAAATGAGGAGTACATCAGTACCGATGCATTCCTCATTTTACTTAAACCTGAATCCTGATGAATACCAAACAACTTCTTATCGGAGTTTTGTTCGCGGCACTCTTTATTTCTGTGCAGGCGCAAGGACAAAACTTCTGGCAGGTGCTTGCCGAAGTAGGGTTTACAAGTAAAAAAGATAAGAACGGCTACCAGGTGGAGACGCCCGTCTTCAGTGCTACACTCAAAAGCTTTAATGGAAAAAAAGTAAAGTTGAAAGGATACGTGATTCCTGTGAGTGAAGTGGGTGACGCGGATAAATTTATGCTCTCTTCATTACCTTTCAATGTCTGTTATTTTTGCGGAGCCGCTGGCCCGGAAACGGTGGTAGAGGTAGAATCATCAGAAAAAATCAAATTTTCTTCCAAAGCCATCTGGATGGAAGGTATCTTGCAGTTGAATGACAAAGATCCGGATCATCACATGTTCATTTTAAAGTCGGCCCGAACTATTTCTGTGACGGGTACCGCGATGAAAGAAGAAACGGATGTGAGTCAGCCATCGCGCTAAATTATTATTCTTACCCATGTTTAAATTAATCATCACTTTACTGGTTGTGATGAGTGTGAGCTTTGCTTACGCTCAGGATGATACCACAGTTAAAACTATTTTTAATGAAGCTCTTCGCAACGGCAAGTCGTATCAAATGCTGGAGCACCTTACAAAAAAAGTAGGCCCTCGTCTTTCGGGTTCACCCGGAGCTGCCGCTGCAGTAGAATGGAGCCGACACGTGATGGAAGATTTTGGATTTGATTCCGTGTGGCTGCAGCCTGTGATGGTGCCGCATTGGGTGCGTGGTCAGCAAGAGATTGCACGTATCATCAATTCAAAAAAAATGGGAACTGTTTCTGTGAATATCTGCGCACTCGGAGGATCAGTGGGCACGGGCGCAGCAGGATTAGTATCGCAGATTGTGGAAGTAAAATCATTTGATGAACTGAAGGAACTCGGAACAAAAGGAGTGAAAGGCAAGTGGGTGTTTTTCAATCGTCCCATGGATCCGACTAAGATCAATACATTCATCGCGTATGGCGGAGCGGTTGATCAGCGGGGCAATGGTGCCTCTGAAGCAGCTAAGTACGGAGCGATAGGAGCGATTGTCAGATCGATGGGTTTGAATTCAGAAGAGTATCCTCACACAGGAGGAGTACGCTATGCACCAAATGTTGCTCAGTTGCCCGCAGTAGCGATCAGCACCAAACATGCCGACTTATTAAGCAAACTATTAAAAGATGACAAAGACCTGCAGCTATATGTAGAAACACATTGCGAGACATTAGCGGATGCTCCGTCTTATAATGTGATTGGTGAACTGCGCGGTAGCGAATATAAAGATGAGATCATTGTGGTAAGCGGTCATCTTGACTCGTGGGATCTTGCTGAAGGCGCGCACGATGATGGAGCGGGATGTGTTCAGTCCATTGAAACGTTGCGCCTGTTCAAACTGATGGGATATAAACCTAAGCGAACCATTCGTGCAGTGATGTACATGAATGAAGAAAATGGATTGCGTGGTGGTTTGAAGTATGCAGAGCTGGCGTTGAAAAATAAAGAGAAGCACATTGCTGCAATTGAGTCTGATCGGGGAGGATTTACTCCACGCGGGTTTTCAATGACGGCCGATGATGCAGTAAAGAAAAAAGTACAGAGCTGGCAATCGCTGTTCAGGCCATTCGATGTGTGGGATTTTACCGAGGAAGGTGGCGGTGCTGATATCGGCCCATTGGCTAACCAGGGTGTTCCACTATTTGGTTTTGTTCCCGACTCACAACGCTACTTCGATTACCATCACACTCCGGAAGATACATTTGATAAAGTAAACAAGCGTGAGCTGGAATTGGGATCAGGAGCTATGGCTGCTTTGGTTTACCTGATTGATAAGTATGGGTTGAAGTGATTGGGCTGATTTCAAAAATCAGATGTGTAATGGCAAGTTTTGGAAACACAAAATACTTAGTTAAACAATTTAATATCTTTACATTACAGGGGGATAAACGATAAAAAATTATGTATACCACATATCATTTAAAATCGGCTGAAGAAGTGAACAACGATATTTTGGATGCTATTAAAGCCACCTTCAAATCAAAACCGATCACCATCATTGTAGAAGAAGATGAAGGAGATTTTGACTTGACCAGCGATATGAAAGCTGTTTTAGATGAAAGATTGCAGGAGGATGAAAAGAAATACCTCACTGCTGCTGAATCATTAAATCAGCTCACAAAAAAGTATGGCTTATAAAATAATCGTTTCACCTAGAGCTCAGAAAGAAATCGAGAATGCCATAGATTATTATGCACTGTATAGCATAAACGCACCAGCTAATTTTTTTCATTCTTTGAGTGAAGCTTATGCTACTTTAAAAGAGAACCCCTTTCAAAGAATGCGCTATGGAAACATCCGTTCTGCAAAACTGAAAAATTTTCCCTATTCTATTTATTTTGTATTAAATGAAGCTGACTATTTAGTGCGCATTCTTTCTTGTTTCCACGATAAAAGAAATCCGAAAACAAGACCGCATTAGCTTCTGATCCATATTATAAATTAAATTGTTGCGAAAGTTGAACGGTGACAGAAAACGACTTTTTAAACTGCGTCTTCATTTCTTTTTAATACTTCATTACGCTTTAAGCATTCCTTGTGAACTTCTCCCTTTTAATAGCAATCTGAAGTATTCTATATTCTAATTTAAAACTCCACCTCATACAAAAACTCCGCATCCTTCAATACATATATCAACTGATCAGGATTGGTAGTATTGAGTACAAGCTTGCCACGAATTTCAATTGGCTTGTTGGTGTAAGTAAAAGGCTGCTTCATAATTACTTCAATGGCAGTTTCCGCCCCGCCCACACCGCAGAAGAAACACGATGCCAATGGTAATGAAGAGAACATAAAATGATCGCTCTTCATACTGTTGTTTTGATAAGGGAAAATATAGCCAGGTAGTGTTATGATTTTTCCGTTCAGTTCTTTCGCTGCCTTGCTGAACTGTGGATTAGCATAAGGATCATCTCCCTTTTTCTCGTATGTGATGTCATACAATTTTGGCCATACTGTAGAAGGTAATCCGGAATAGGTTATTTTCGATTGTGCTGACAAAGTACCGCCCAGCGATAGAAGTAGATAAACGAAGAAAAATCTCATTGCTCAAAAATAATAAAACCCGGTTGATGCCGGGTTTTATTCAAAACGATATGTGCTGCTTTAATTTAATCCTGTACGTTGGCGTAATCTTCCATAGGAAGGCAGCTGCAAACTAAATTGCGATCACCGTACGCATTGTCCACCCTGCTTACGCTTGGCCAGAACTTTGCGTCCTTCACATAAGGAAGTGGATACGCAGCTTTCTGACGGCTGTATGGACGTGTCCATTCATTGGCAGTAATCACAGCAGCCGTGTGAGGTGCATGTTTCAATACATTGTTTTCTTTATCTGCCTTGCCTTCTTCTACTTCACGGATTTCATTCCTGATTTCGATGAGTGCCTGACAGAAGCGATCCAGTTCTTCTTTAGGTTCGCTTTCAGTTGGCTCGATCATCAGCGTGCCTGCCACAGGGAATGATACCGTAGGTGCGTGGAATCCGTAATCCATCAGGCGTTTTGCAATGTCTTCTACTTCAACACCCGATTTTTTAAAGTCACGACAATCTACAATCATCTCGTGAGCACAACGGCCATTGGCACCGGTATAAAGTATTTTATAATGTGCGCTTAATTTTTCTTTGATGTAGTTCGCATTGAAGATCGCCATCTTGGTAGCGTTGGTCAATCCGTCTCCACCCATCATGGCAATGTAGGCATAAGAGATAGGCAGGATACTCGCACTTCCCCATGGCGCTGCAGATACTGCGTTGATGGCTTTCTCACCACCGGTTTTTACAACAGCATGTCCGGGTAAGAAAGGTTTCAGCTTATCATTCACACAGATAGGTCCCATGCCAGGGCCACCACCACCGTGAGGAATACAGAATGTTTTATGAAGATTCAAATGGCAAACATCTGCGCCAATATTAGCTGGAGAAGTTAAGCCCACCTGTGCATTCATGTTCGCACCATCCATATAAACTAATCCACCATTCTTATGAATCGTTTCACAGATCTCGATGATGGATTCTTCAAACACACCGTGTGTAGAAGGATAAGTCACCATCAAACAAGACAGCTTGTCTTTGTATAGATCTGCTTTTGCTTTCAGATCAGCCACATCAATTTTACCTTCTTCATCTGATTTTACCACCACTACATCCATACCTGCCATTACAGCACTTGCCGGGTTTGTACCGTGTGCAGAGGCGGGGATCAGAGAGATGTTACGATGTAAATCATTTCTGCTTTCGTGATAGGCACGGATGACGAGAAGACCAGCATACTCACCCTGAGCACCACTGTTCGGTTGCAAAGAGACGCCCGTGAAGCCGGTGATTTCTTTGAGCCACTCTTCAAGGTTAGTGAGTATTTCTTTATAACCTTCCGTTTGATTAGCAGGAGCAAAAGGATGAATGTTTCCCAGTTCAGGCCATGTTACCGGAATCATTTCTGAAGTAGCATTCAGCTTCATCGTACATGATCCTAATGAGATCATGCTGTGTACCATGGATAAATCTTTGTTCTCTAATTTTTTGATGTAACGCAGCATCTCGTGTTCGGAATGATGCGCGCTGAAAACAGGATGTGTTAAGAATGCAGATGTTCTGATCAATGATGCAGGCCAGGTAATCTCTGCGGCAGCTGTTTTAGCAGTTGCTCCAAAAATTTCCAATACCACTTTGATATCTTCGGCAGAAGTAGTTTCATCTACGGATATGCCTATATGATTGTCATCAAAGTATTTGAAGTTGATTTCTCTCTTCTCTGCTTCAGCCTGTATTTTCTTTTTATCAGCAACAGCGATCTTCAGGGTATCGAAATAGTTTTCGTTCACTTGCTTTAAGCCAGCACCAGTCAAACCTGCTTCCAGTTGTTTCGCAAGGCCATGAATGCGCAATGCGATTTTCTTCAATCCTTCCGGCCCATGATATACCGAATACATGCCTGCCATTACTGACAGAAGAACTTGTGCTGTACAAATATTGGAAGTTGCTTTCTCTCTACGGATATGTTGCTCGCGTGTCTGCAACGCCATACGATAACCCGGGTTACCCGAAGCATCGATAGAAGCACCGATGATACGACCAGGCATCTGGCGTTTGAATTCATCTTTGGTAGCGAAGAAGGCAGCGTGAGGTCCACCGAAGCCCATGGGTACGCCAAAACGTTGTGAAGTACCCAATACGATGTCAGCACCCATCTCGCCTGGTGACTTCATCAACAACAAACTCATCAGGTCAGAAGCAACGACTACAAACACTTCTTTTTCATGAGCACTCTCAATAAAAGAAGTATAATCTTTAACCGCACCATTGTTGTCCGGGTTTTGAATCAACACACCAAACAAACCAGCATCGGTAATATCCAGTTTACTTACATCACCAATCACCAGCTCCACACCAATAGGAGTGCAGCGTGTTTTAAGGCAATCGATGGTTTGAGGAAATACGTTTTGATCAACAAAAAATTTAGCAGCATTTTTTTTGCTTGCTTTGCGCGAAGCAAAGAGTAAGTGCATGGCTTCGGCAGCAGCAGTACCTTCATCCAGCAACGATGCATTGGCGATCTCCATTCCCGTAAGGTCAATCACCATGGTTTGATAATTAATCAGTGCTTCCAGACGGCCTTGTGCAATCTCAGCCTGGTAGGGAGTGTAGGCAGTGTACCATCCCGGGTTTTCTAAAATGTTTCTGAGAATAACTCCGGGAGTGATGGTATTATAATAACCGGTACCGATATACGATTTATATACTTTATTTTTTTGAGCGATCTTTTTAAAGCTCTTCAAAAATTCGAATTCAGATTGAGCGGCAGGAAGATTCAACGCTTTTTTAAGGCGGATATTGGCCGGGATAGTTTGATCAATAACTTCATCTACTGATTTGGCTTTTACCACCTTCAGCATTTCTTCTATCTGGTGAGCATTTGGCCCGATGTGGCGGCCTTCAAATTTTTCTGCGTAGTGAGCGTCTGTTTTCATTCAGGAAATTAAAATGTAGGTAAATGGAAGGATGGGCACTTTAATTAGAAACTATAAAAGGACAAACCCCGACAGAGCGGGGTTTGTTCAATTTTAGATCAGAATCTTTCGAATTGTGAGAAGAAGAAGTTGCCTTCTATTTCTGCATTCTCGTCAGAGTCAGAACCGTGGATAGCGTTGGCATCGATTGACTTGGCAAACAATGCACGAATAGTTCCGGGTTCTGCTTTCTTTGGATCAGTAGCACCAATCAGTTTGCGGAAATCTTCTACTGCATTTTCCTTTTCAAGAATCATCGGCACGATCGTACCGTTAGACATATAGGCAGTCAATTCACCATAAAAAGGTCTTGCCTTATGTACTTCATAAAATTTACCTGAAAGCGCTGCCGACAATTGTGCTTTTTTCATTGCTACAATACGAAAGCCTGCTTTTTCAATTTCTTGAATGATAGCACCTGTGTTACCCGCAGCCGTAGCATCAGGTTTGATCATTGTGAACGTTCTGTTTCCAGCCATTTTTATTGTTTGTTTGTTTTTTCTGTTAGATGAATCCGTGATTCAGTTTAAATCCCTGAAAACCACTTCGAATCCGGCCTGATTATTTGGCCGCAAAAGTACCTAAGCGAAGTACAAATGACAAAGCACGAAGTACAAATTTCAGATTCCTGCTATCAATCTTCTCTCTGGAGTAAACCTGCTATACAAGAGTAAACCAATAACCGGAACTCATTATCCGGAAACCGGTATCCGGTTCTTTGCAATCAACTCATTTATACTCATTTTTGCGGCTTCCATGGAAAACATCCAGGCTTTTAAGGCTCTTATCAGTCAACCCAAAAAGGTTGTCATTGTTACTCATTTCAAGCCAGATGCTGATGCACTGGGCTCTTCGCTTGGCCTTTCGGGCTATTTGAAGAAAAAAGGACACCAGGTGCAGGTGATTACCCCGAGTGACTATCCTGATTTTCTGGCCTGGATGCCTGATAATAAGTCGGTTCACGCAGTCACGAAAACTTCTGAGGCTTCGTTAGTTACGGCTACTGACTATATTAATAAAGCAGAGGTCATTTTTTGCCTCGATTTCTCCAGCCTCTCCCGGATCAACGATTTGGCCGAACCGGTTAGAAATGCCACAGCTATAAAAGTGATGATCGATCACCACCTCGAACCTGAAAAATTTGCACAATACGAACATTGGAATGTGCTTTCTGCTTCTACTACAGGCTTAATTTATGAATTGATTGATCAACTGGGAGATTCCTCATTGATTGATGCCGATATCGCCAGTTGTCTCTATGCAGGTTTGATGACGGATACAGGCGGTTTCCGTCACAATAATACACGTCATCAGGAGTTTATGATTGCATCTGAGCTGGTCGCGATGGGCGCCAACCCGCACAAGGTGGCCATGCAGGTGTACGATGCCAATTCGCTGGAGCGCTTGAGGCTGATTGGATATGTATTGTCTGAAAAACTAAAAGTATTGCCCGAATACCATACCGCTTACATGACTTTGACGGCAGATGAGTTAAAGAAATACGGAGCGCAAACCGGAGATACAGAAGGTCTGGTGAACTATGGGTTATCTGTAAAAGGAGTGAAGCTTGCCGTGTTGATGTACGATCGCAAAGAGGAGATCAAGTTATCGTTCCGTTCGCTGGGTGAATTCTCTGCCAATGAAATGGCGCGTATGCATTTTGATGGTGGTGGTCATCGCAATGCTTCAGGAGGAACAAGTAAAACGTCACTGGAAGAAACGCTGAAGAAGTTTCTTTCTATACTGCCTGAGTTTAAGGAGAAATTAGACAAGGCTTAAAAGAGTATCCAATTTTATTAAACTATATAATTCAAATTTTTAAACAGATGAAATTTTCAAAATGGTTAGTGATGGCTGTTGTGGTATTGGTAGCCGCATCCTGCTCTAAAGAAAAAGAAACTCCTAAAGGATATAAATATACACAGGTGCGCAAAGGTGATGGTAACATCATCAAGCCAGGCAAGTTCATGGTAATGGATCTTTTGTTCAAGGACGGAAAAGATTCGGTGTGGAGTGATTCGCGCAAAGAGGACTGTCTCTAAAAAGCTTCTCCGACCCCACGAAACCCCGAAGCATCAGTTAGGGCGCCGTGTGCTGGACAAAAAAAACAGTAAGCTATGTGTAAGGAGCTGCATAAAC
>NNBV01002957.1_pt1 | contig 17435 bp, 9 predicted proteins | sample 1173771 | NCBI WGS metagenome assembly NNBV01 (sample SAMN07173938, study PRJNA388173) | plant metagenome | isolation source: symbiotic tissue sample KVS11 | place: Norway: Troms, Kvaloya island | reverse complement strand
GTGTATACAGTGCACCCGATTTTTTAGAGCATAAAACAGTTTTAAAGTCACTTAATTAATTTTTATTTCAAGTTGGGTATCCTTTTGCTCACTGCTCAAAGGGATGGCTTCCAGGCCGGGTACATAATTAAAAATGCGACCTCCATGCGTTGGAAGCTGCAGGATAGGTGTGGTAGACGTAATAGTTAACGTGGATTTTTCTTTTTCAATATCTACCCGGTTTCCGGATGTGAATTTTATTTTTTCGTCACCCGGGGAGATGACAGGAAAAATAATCCGCACGGGCTCTCCGTTCGGATTGTCATAACTAAAATGAATAGTCACACTTTCGTCAGAAAAGGTGTAGTCTACCTGGCAGATGATTGCTCCGGATGGCGGGCTGTTCTGATCTTTATCGACTAATCGCGAACGCGTTTTAATACAAACCTGGTCAGCCGTATTTTTTAACTCCATCTGTGCTTCCAGGTCACAGCTGTTCATATAAACTTTGTCTCCGGCTTTTAATTCTATGCGGGGAGTAAGCGGCATCGATAACGAGTCACTATCCGGTTGCATATTGCCTGCTTCGAAGAGCTGGTATTCATTCATACTGGCGCAGAAAATGATTCCGGTTTTCTCATGCCAAAGCATAGTAAGCGCTCCGCCCGATGCATGTCCGTTCTTCGTCTTCTTGTATTCCCTGTCGTAGGCAGTTATGGTGGCTTTGAACTTTCCTTTTGCGATGAGCCACGTCTGAGTGTCGCTGAAGAACTTACTGCCATATTCCTTCTCACGCGGAAGTGTAATTTTATTGACATCGATCTTTTTCAAATGGCCATGGTCAAGAATAGTAGTCAGCGCTTTGATGTGACAGAAGGTATGATGTACACTTGTCGCAACGTGGTGCGATGCGTAATGCAGCCCCCCGGATAGTAATCCCTCTTTTGTGCAGCGCTCTAATAGCTGTGTATTGCGAAGGGCTGCTTTATAGAATCGTGGATCGCGATCTGCAAGCAAAGCATAAGCAGGCTGGCAACCATCCGATGTACGGCTTCCCCAATACGTCCATTTATAATTGCGTGTACCCCAGCTGTTATCCCATCCGCCATCGGGCAACATAAATTCCATGTGCGCCTGCATGGATTGAACTACCGGTTGTAGTACTTCTTCATCGTTTGTAAGCAAACCATAAAGAGCAAGTGAAGGAAGTGATTCTTCTACATTGTATCCCAGATCGATGGACAGACATCCTTTCTTACTTTTTTCATAATAAGGATCACCCTCACCAAAAATGAATTTATCTGCAGGTGTGATGAACTTCAGTGCCTGATGTGCGAGCTCTCTTCCTCTCACTTTATATTTTGAAATATCCAGTACTTCTCCCAGCAAGGTTAATCCATAGGCAGCTGCGATCGGGTAATTGATGTTTCCGTAGTCGATGTTAAAAGTAGTGTAGACAAATTCTCCTGCTTTGTGCAGCCGGTTAGTCAACTCCGTTTTGAAAGCGGGATCAATGATCGCACCGTGGTAGTTGATGGATTCCGCCAATGCGATAATTGAAAATACGGTTGTGCCTTTCCACGATCCTTTCACCGGTTCATTCAGCCACGATCCATCTTCCTGGCTCACGTGCTTTTCCATCCAACGGTAAAGCAGTATGGATGCATCAATGTATTTGCTGTCATTTGTGCTGTGAGCAAGATGCAGAAAGGGATAGATCGTGTCTCCGATTCTTCCATGCACAATCTTATTAGCAGGACAAAGGATACCACCATACTCCTCTTTCGATTGATCAGTAACTTGCAGACTAATTAACTTCTCAGCCCAGGTGTGCAACAATTGCGCGCTCAGTGTGTGCAACTCTGACTTAGTTGCACTGGCAGTGAAAGCAAAATTATCAGTAAGGGGTAAACTGATGAGTCCGGCACTGCCAATGGAAACGGATTTGATAAAATTTCTTCGTGATAGCAAGGGAGAAGTATTTGAAAGCTGAATATCTGAAAAAATAATCAGCAAGGAAGTACTATTTGATGACCGGGCTATACGAACCGAATTATAAAACGATAACGAACTCCGTGCCCTTACCTGGTTCACTGCTCAAATGGATATCGGCATGATGAAGCTGTAGAATTTGTTTGCTGAGAGCAAGGCCAATGCCCGATCCATATTTTTTTGTAGTGAAGAAGGGAATAAATATTTTTTCCATCGTGCTCTCATCCATGCCCGATCCGTTGTCTTCAATGTGAATAAGCAGATTTCCCTTTTGATTTTTTGAGCTGTGGATACGAATAAAAGGTTGTTTTTTATCAGCAGCTTCAATGGCATTGATGATCAGGTTAATCAACACATGCTCCATTAATTCGGGATCAGCCGTTAACTGAACATCCACACTGCTTATAGCTAAATGAACATTGCCTTCGCTTAGTTTAGATCGCATCAGAATCTCCACCCGGCTGATGATGTCTTTCAGGTTAACTTCTTTCAATGACAACTGAGGTACTCCGGTGAGTTTACGATACGTCTGAGTGAAGTTGTACAAACCTTCGCCACGGGTTTTTATGGCATCGAGACCTTTGTCTAAACTGGTATATAATGTTTCGTCTTCGCTGATGAGTTGTTTGTTGTTCTGCTCCACTAATTCATGAAGGGTAGAACTGAGCGATATAATGGGGGCTACTGAATTCATGATCTCATGGCTCAATACACGGATCAGTTTTTGCCATGCTTCCATTTCGCGAATGTCCAGTTCATTGCGAATGTTTTGCATGGAAATGAGTTTGTAATATTTTTCTTCCAGTTTAAACTCCGATGCATGAATAGAAAGCTGAAGCAGTTCGTTGTTCACTTTCAGTTTGATCAATCGTGTTTCGCCAGTGCGTATCTCTCTCAGGGTAGCAATGAAGGAAGGATCCAATGCCTGGAAGGAGTGAAGATGTGTGATTATATTTTTCTGAAGTAAATCTTTCAACGCCTGGTTGGCCAAATGTATTTTTTCATCTGCATCGATACTGATAATGCCGATGCGCAGGTGTTCCACCAACACTTCGAGGTAACGATGCTGGATTTCTTTTTCCGTACTTATCTTTTTAAAGACATCGGAGATGCGATTCAACATTTCATACAGTTCATCAAAATTGTTTCCCTGCCCCATGGATTGATAACGCGTGGTGAAGTCGCGCTGCAGCAGACCGGTCATGAAATTTTTCACGTCACGGTTGAAGCGCTCCAGGTACCAGATCAGTTCGATGAGAAGAACAGCAACACCCGTGGCGATGTAAACACTTCGCAGCCGGTAACCATTAACGATGCACCACGCGAACAACGTGATGCCTGCGAAAAGAAAGAGCACGCGCAGAATAATATTCAGCCGGAAGTTTTTAAATACCATACGTTTCTATTCTGCGGTATAAAGCTCCACGGGATAAACCCAGTTCTTCCGCCGCATGGCTGATATTGCCACCGTGTTTGGCAATGGCTTTGCGTATGGCCCAGGCTTCAAGTTTCTCCAGGTTGAAATGATCGATATCCAGTTCATCGGAAGCTGGCTTTTGCGACTTGAAATCTTCGGATTGAATTTGCTGCCCTTCACACATGATCACCGCCCGTTCGATGGCATGCTGTAGTTCGCGAATGTTACCTGGCCATTTGAACTTCTGAATTTGCAGCAATGCCGGATCGGAAATGGTGAGATACGGCTTCTGATATTTATGACTGAACTTTTTAAGAAAATGATTCGCGATGAGCGGAATATCATCGGCTCTTTCGGATAATGGGGCAATCATGATCTCCACCGTATTGATGCGATACAGTAAATCTTCCCTGAACTTACCTTCTTTCACCATGTTATGAAGATCACAGTTTGTCGCACAAATGATTCTTACATCCAGGTCAATCGATTCATTGGTGCCTAACCGGATTACTTTTTTGTGTTGTAATACGGTAAGCAGCTTTGCCTGCAAGGGGAGAGAAAGATTTCCGATCTCATCCAATAATATGGTTCCTCCCGCTGCGGATTCAAATCTTCCGATACGATCTTCTTTTGCATCGGTAAAAGCACCCTTGCGATGACCAAACAATTCACTTTCAAATAATGTCTCACTTAGCGAACCAACATCCACCGTCATGAAAATACCTTCTGCTCTTTTGGAGTGACGGTGTATTTCCCGTGCGATTACTTCTTTGCCAGTTCCGTTTTGTCCGAGCAATAAAACTTCTGCTTCGGTGGGCGCTACTTTTTCTATCGTCTTGCGAATAGCTGAAATAGCATCGGAGTTTCCAATGAGTGGTTCATAGCGCTGATCCAATGCGGCCACCAATGTCTTCTGCTGCGACTTCAATTGTTTTACTTTCTTTTTCTCCTGGCTCACCAGGTTGGCGGCCTTTACGGTGGAAAGTAATTTTTCATTTTGCCACGGCTTCACTATAAAGTCCAGCGCACCTTCTTTGATCGATTCAACCGCAACATGAATATCCGCATAGGCAGTCATGAGTATCACTTGTGTATCCGGACTCAGGGAAAGAATTTTTCTTAACCAGAACAAGCCCTGGTTGCCGGAAGTATCTCCGTGTCTGAAATTCATATCGAGCACCACCACATCAAATTGTTCGCGATCAAAGAAAGCAGGAATCCGCTCCGGGTTGTTTACAGATTTCACAGTAGTGAAATGAGGTTCCAGTAAAAGCTTTACTGATAAGAGTACGAGATCGTCATCGTCTACCAATAAAATCTGACCCGAAGTTTTAGCCATGCGCGATTGTAATGTTATGGTGCGCTAAATATATTGACAGTATAAACCAAAACCGCATCAACTGCCCATTTTTGGACAGCCGGATGTTCTACAGATGGTCAGTGTATGCTTTCGTGTAGGTGAAAAGGTCTCAAACGAATCAGAAAAGAGGATTTAGATTATGGCACAAAGACTGAATGCCTGCACATCGTAGTTTCGCTCACTTAATATATTGCTGCCATGATCCGTCATAACTTTCTCATCATCTACCGCAACTTTAAGCGATTTAAAAGTTCGTTTTTCATCAATCTTATTGGTCTGTCCACCGGCCTGGCCTGCGCACTGCTCATCTACCTGTGGGTGAGTGATGAAATGCACGTGGATAAGTTCTTTAAGAATGATGAACGGCTTTTCCAGGTATTGGAGAATCAGCATAACGCTGCGGATAATATCAGAGTAACTACTTCTACTCCCGGTTTGCTGGCCGAAGAACTTGCAGATAGAATACCCGAAGTGGAATATGCCACGGTAGCCACACCTACTTATTGGTTCGATAAATTCAATCTTTCGATGGGTGAAAAGAGAATGGATGCGGTTGGCCAATATGCGGGTAAGGATTATTTCAACGTGTTCTCTTATGAACTTATTCATGGTGCTGCGGTGAAAGTATTAACAGATAAAAGCAGTATTGTCATTTCTGAATCGGTTGCAAAAAACCTGCTGGGCACAGCAGACAATGCAGTGGGCAAAACCATTTTATTTCAAAATGAAAAAGAGTTTATCGTATCCGGAGTTTTTAAAGATGTACCGGCTAATTCATCAAGGCGTTTTGATTTCGTTATCTCCTTTGAGAACTATAAAGATCAGTTTCCCGGAGCCCTGAACTGGAGTAACTCCGGCCCTGAAACTTTTGTAGTGGTCAAAGCGGGAACGGATGTAAAGCAGTTTGGTAAAAAGATAGCCGACCTGATTAAAATAAAAACGAAAGAGACTCATCGCTCTTTAATCCTTAATCACTACTCCGACACCTACCTGTATGGCAATTATGAAAACGGAGAGCAGACAGGTGGACGGATTGAATATGTGATCCTGTTTTCCATCATTGCTTTATTCATACTCGCTATTGCCTGTATCAACTTTATGAATTTATCTACTGCAAAAGCATCGCGAAGAATAAAAGAAGTAGGGATCAAAAAGGCAGTAGGTGCTAACCGTAAAACGTTAGTGGCACAATATCTTGGTGAGTCATTGTTGTTGAGCTTTGTCTCGTTGTTCATTGCCATATTACTGGTCGATCTTCTTTTGCCCCAGTTCAATCTCATTACCGGAAAGCAGCTTCAGTTGCAGTTTGATGTTAACCTGATGATGGCATTGTTTGTGATCGGTTTAGTTACCGGGTTGATTGCGGGAAGTTATCCTGCTCTATATCTATCCGGATTTAATCCTGCTACGGTATTGAAAGGAAAATTCAGCAACTCGCTGGGTGAACTATGGGCAAGAAAAGGTTTGGTTGTATTTCAGTTTTCGATTTCAGTCATCTTCATCGTTGCGGTTCTTGTTATCTATAAGCAGATCGATTTTCTGCAAACACAAAACCTGGGTTACGATAGAGAAAATGTGATCTACTTTCCGATGGAGGGAAAAGCAGAACAGTCACGGGAAACTTTTTTAGCGGAGATGCGAAAAATTCCTGGCGTGATAGCTGCCTCCAGCATACAGGAAAGTATGGTAGGCGGTGGCAACACGGCGAATATTTCCTGGGCAGGTAAAGATCCGGAAGACCGTACTCCATTTGCCATGCGCGCCACGAATTATGATATCATGGAAATGCTTGATTTTAAATTGGCAGAAGGCCGCTTCTTTTCAAGAGATCATAACGACAGTCTGAAAGTAATATTTAATGAAGCAGGTATTAAAGCCATGGGCATGAGCGATCCCATTGGCAAGACCATAGGTTTAGGCGGCCCTTATGAGCATCTTGAAATTGTGGGTGTCGTAAAAGATTTTCACTTTGAATCGCTGCACGTGAAAGTGATGCCTATGTTTTTTATTGTAGCACCGCAATATACCCGTCAGATCATGGCGCGTATTGAAGCCGGTAAAGAAACGGAAACGCTGGCACGCATCGGCGAATTCTATAAAACCTATAACCCTGACTTTACATTCGACTATCGTTTTCTCGATCAGGATTATGAAGCGCAGTATAATGCCGAGCAGCGTGTTTCTATACTGGCCCGCTACTTTGCTATCATTGCTATTCTTATTTCCTGCCTTGGGTTGTTTGGACTTGCTGCCTTCACAGCAGAGCGAAGAATAAAAGAGATTGGCATACGCAAAGTATTAGGCTCGAGCGAATGGGGAATCGTTTACCTCCTTTCATTTGAGTTCAGTAAAATAGTATTGCTATCGACGGTGATCGCATTGCCCATCAGTTACCTGCTGGTGAGCCAGTGGCTGGATAACTTCGCTTACAAAATTCCTTTGCACTGGTGGTACTTTATAGGTGCAGGTGTGCTTGCGCTGGTGATTGCGTGGCTTACGGTGGGCTCACAGGCAATACGTGCAGCCAGAGTGAATCCGGTGAATTGTTTGAAAGAACAGTAATGAATTGTTGCTGGTTACTGGTTGCTGGTGGTACTGGTAACCAGTAACCAGTTAGGTTACGCACTGATAAATCTAAAATAGTTAATTATGCTTCGCCACAGCCTTCTTCTTATCTATCGGAACTTCAAGCGTTTCAGGAGTTCATTCTTCATTAACCTGATCGGACTATCAACGGGCCTGGCATGTGTGCTGTTCATCTATCTGTGGGTGAGAGATGAACAGCAAATTGATCAGTTCTTCAAAAATGATGACCGTCTTTTTCAGATCATGCAGAATTTTAAGCATGATAAAGGAGTAGAGACAATATCGCCCACGCCAGGTCTTCTGGCGAAAACCCTGGAAGATGAATTTCCTGAAGTAGCATACAGTACGGCATCTATTCCCAGTTTTTTTAATTCCAGCAGAGGTGTGCTCTCCTTTGATGACAATCGCTTTCAAAGTAAGGGACATTATGTATCGAAGGATTTCTTTCATGTCTTTTCGCATCCTCTTCTTCGTGGCAAGGTGGATGAGGTGTTGAATTCAAAAGAGAGTATAGTAATATCGGATGTACTGGCAGTGAAACTGTTTACTACTCTCGATAATGCAGTGGGAAAGACACTACAATGGCACGGTAGTGATTTTAGCGGGCCCTGCTATATCACCGGTGTTTTTCAATCACCACCATCCAATGCAACTGATCAGTTTGATTTTTTGATGAGTTACGAACTATACACAGAACAACATCCGTACATCAATGAATGGGGCAATAGCGACCCGGATACCTATGTGTTATTGAAGGAGGGAACTTCTGCTGATCAGTTCAATGCCAAGATTAAAGGTTTATTAAAGGAAAAAAATAAAAATGCCACGAGTACTGTATTTGCTCAGCCCTATGCCGATCGTTACCTGAATGGCAGCTATGAGAATGGTATTCCTTCCGGTGGAAGAATAGAATATGTGAAACTGTTTTCAATCATCGCCATTGTTATTCTCGCTATCGCGTGTGTCAACTTCATGAACCTGTCTACCGCTAAAGCTTCGCGAAGAATAAAAGAGGTAGGGATAAAGAAAGCCATGGGTGCAGCCCGCTACACACTGATCTTCCACTACCTGGGTGAATCAATGCTGATGAGTTTCTTATCATTAGCGGTAGGAGTATTAATGGTTGATCTTTTATTACCTTTTTTCAATCTCATCACCGGGAAGAACCTGACACTCGATTGGGACCTCACCCTGATTCTTTCTATGGCAGGCATTGCTTTGTTCACCGGCTTTGTGTCGGGAAGTTATCCTTCCCTGTATCTGTCGAAGTTTAATCCGGCCACCGTACTCAAGGGCAAACTGCAAACGGGAATAGGAGAAATAATGGCCCGTAAAGGACTCGTGCTGTTTCAATTTACAATCAGTATTCTGTTGGTGGTGTGTGTTTGGGTGGTGTATCAGCAAATGCGTTACATACAATCCGCTGACCTGGGCTACCAACGCGACCATGTCGTTTACTTCGATACGGAAAAAGTAAGCGATGGGCTAATGTCTGAACTGAAAAACATACCGGGTGTAGTTAATGCAGCACGCTTCTATCATGATCTTATGGGTGGACATGGTGGTACAGGCGACATACAATGGGAAGGCAAAGTCCCTGATGACAAGACCCACTTCAGTAATCTGGAGGTAGGGTATGATCTGGTTGAAACCATGGATATGAAAATGGCAGAAGGAAAGCCTTTCGCTGAAGAGTATGGCTCCTTTCATCAGATCATCTTTAACGAGGCGGCCATCAAAAGCATGGGATTGAAAGATCCTGTCGGTAAGAACATAAAAATCTGGGGTGAGGAGAAACGCATTGTAGGCGTAGTGAAAGATTTTCATTTTGAATCACTCTACGAAAAAGTGGGTCCTTGTTTTCTGTTTCTGATTCCCATGGTGCCCGATACACCCAGCCGTATCATGGTGCGCATACAGGGTGGCACGGAAGAGGAGACATTGAAACAACTGGAAGAGTTTCATCATAAACATAATCCCGGTTTGGTTTTCGATTATCATTTTCTGGATGAAGATTACCAGCGCCTCTATGCTTCCGAACAACGAGTGGCTACGCTATCTCAATATTTTGCTACCATGGCGATATTGATTTCCTGCCTCGGATTATTCGGACTCGCTGCCTTCACTGCCGAACGCAGGTTGAAAGAGATTGGCATCCGCAAAGTATTAGGTTCCAGCGAATGGGGCATCATCTACCTCTTGTCTTCCGACTTTACAAAAATTGTTTTGATTGCTGCTTTCATCGCACTACCGGTGAGTTATTTACTGGTAACGCGATGGCTCGATGGCTTTGCCTATAAAATTCCATTACATTGGTGGTACTTCATCGGCTCTGGTCTGATAGCGCTTTTCATTGCATGGATAACAGTAAGCACACAGGCCTTTAAAGCCGCAAGAGTAAATCCGACTAATTGTTTAAAAGAAGAATAGTTCAGTTACCGGTTACCGGTTACCGGTTTCTGGTTCCTAGTTACTGGTAACAGGAAACCAGGAACCGTCAACTGATATCATATTTATTGCGAAGTCTTATTCAAATAACATTCACTATGTTCAAACACAATCTGCTACTCATCTACCGAAACTTTAAGCGTTTCAAGAGTACTTTCCTGATTAACCTGATCGGTTTGTCTACTGGTTTGGTGTGTGTGTTGCTCATTTATCTGTGGGTGAGTGACGAGTTGAATGTGGATCGTTTTTTTGAAAATGACAATCGCATCTTTCAGGTGATGCAGAATACAAAAGGTGAGTCGGGTATTCAAACCATGGAAGCTACTCCGACGTTGTTAGCAAACGCATTGTCAGCAGAAATGCCGGAAGTGGAGTATGCATTGTCGGTAGTTCCTCCCTCTTTCAATGTCAGCAAAGGAATCATTTCAATAGGTGATACGCACATAAAATCGTCCGGCCAGTATGTTACGCAGCACTTCTTTAAAGTGTTCTCGTATGAACTTATAGCCGGAGACAGGCAGAACGTATTGTCCGATAAGAAGAGCATAGTCATATCCGACAGATTGGCTCAGAAATTATTTAAGCACCCGAAAGATGCTTTGGGTAAAACAGTAACGTGGAATGCACAAGAGATAAAAGAACTTTGTGTCATATCCGGTGTTTTTCAATCTCCGCCAGCGCAAGCTACACGCCAGTTTGATCTTGTACTCAATTATAGTTTGTTTGAAGATGTTAACCCATCTCAAAGTTGGGGAAACAGCAGCCCGCATACCTATCTCCTTCTTAAAAAAGGAATTTTAGCAGAGCAGTTGAATGCAAAGATCACTCACTTTATAAGTAAAAAAGACAATAGCTCAAATGCTACATTATTTATTCAACGCTACTCCGATCGTTATCTTCATGGTCGTTATGAAAATGGAATGGCAGCAGGAGGAAGGATAGAGTACGTTAAACTATTTTCACTCACGGGTATTTTTATATTAGTGATTGCCAGTATCAATTTTATGAATTTATCCACTGCCAGATCGCTAAGAAAGGTGAAGGAGGTGGGTATAAAGAAAGCATTGGGAGCCAATAGGAAAACACTTATCGTTCAATACATGGTCGAATCAATGTCCATGGCGCTGCTATCGTTGGGAGTAGCCCTGCTTATTGCCGATCTGATGATGTCTTCTTTCAATTCCGTTACAGGGAAAAATCTGCAGTTGACTTTTGATCTCACGCTCATATCGGGCATTCTCGCTATTACTGTCTTCACCGGACTGTTATCAGGAAGCTATCCTGCATTTTATCTCTCCCGGTTTAAAGCGACTCGTGTATTGAAGGGAAATCTTTTAGTGGGTAATGGCGGAGTGATCATGCGAAAGGGATTAGTTGTTTTTCAATTTGCTATAGCGGTAGTGTTAATTATTGCGGTGACGGTAGTGTACAGACAGATGCAATTCGTGCAAACTAAAAACCTTGGATATAATCGTAACAATGTGTTGTACTTCAGTGTAAATGGAATGACTTCTTCGTTGATGAATGAAATCAAGTCGATTCCCGGAGTGATCAGTGCAGGCGGAGGAAGAGTACTGGCAGGCAATCGTTTGGGAGGAACCAATGATCTGCAATGGGAGGGCAAAAGCCCGTCTGATGATTTGTTTATCACTAATCTCTGGATGAGTTTTGGTTTAATAGAAACGCTGGATATGCAAATGCGCGAGGGTAACTCCTTTATTGACAATCCAGGTTCAGGTGGCGAAATCATATTCAATGAGGAGGCAATCAGGCGAATGAATCTCAAGCATCCATTGGGTAAGAAAATAACGATAGGAGGCGAAGAAAAGCAAATCATTGGTGTGGTTAAGAACTTTCACTTTGAATCACTATATGAAAAGATAAAGCCCTGTGCACTTTTAATTGCTCCCATGGAATATGCTCCAACCGTCTCGGTGAAGATTCAGGCTGGTGCAGAGAAATCAACCATTGACCGGCTGCAGAAGGTAATGAGTGTTCATTATCCTGGCGAGCCATTTGATTTTAAATTCATGGACGAAGATTATCAGAACCTGTATGCTTCCGAACAACGGGTGTCCATACTAACGAAATACTTTGCCGCTATTGCCATCCTCATCTCCTGCATGGGCTTGTACGGCCTGGCTTCTTTCACGACAGAACGCAGACGAAAAGAAATAGGAATACGGAAAGTATTAGGTTCTTCTTCATTGGGTATTGTTTATAACCTGTCAGGTGATTTTACTAAAACAGTAGTGCTTTCGCTGGTGATCTCTTTACCCTTAAGTTATCTGTTTACGCGTAACTGGCTTGATGGATTCGTATTTAAAATAGAATTGGAATGGTGGTACTTCGTAGGTGCTGGCTTGCTCACACTTGTGATAGCAGTAATTACAGTCAGCGCTCAGTCGATTCGGGCAGCACTATCCAATCCTACAGAAAGTTTAAAAGAAGAATAGTTCAGTTCCCGGTTTCTAGTTACTGGTAACCGGTAACCTGAAACCGGTAACTAATGTTACATTTTTATTCCGAAGACTTATTTAAATAACATTCACTATGTTCAAACACAATCTCCTTCTCATCTATAGAAATTTTAAGCGTTTTAAAAGTACATTTTTTATTAACCTCATCGGGTTGTCTACGGGATTGGCTTGTGTGCTGCTCATTTACTTATGGGTGAACGATGAACTTACGGTAGATAAATTCAATACGAACGATAGCCGCTTGTATCGCGCCATGGAACATCGGGTAAAGGCAAACGGGACATGGACGTCATCCAATACTTCCGGCCCTTTAGCTGAAGCGCTTGAGGAGGATATGCCGGAGGTGGAGTATGCTGTGCCTACCACACGGCCGCAGTCCTATTTGCTTTCCCTGGGAGACAAAAATGTAAGTGCGGCAGGCCGCTATGTGGGTAAAGATTTTTTCAAGGTTTTTTCGTATAAACTAATCGAAGGGGATAGTGCAAAAGTGCTGTCTGATAAAAACTCAATTGTTATCAGTGATGTGCTGGCCAGTAAACTGTTTAAGACCACCAAGAATCTGATTGGTAAGACAATTGAGTTTCAGCATGAGACTTCCTTCCAGATATCCGGAGTATTTAAAAGTATGCCCGTCAACGCCACTGAGCAGTTTGAGTTTGTATGTTCGTTTGAGAAATTTTTAGAATATCGCGAATGGTTGAAATCGTGGGGAAACACCAGCCTGCTCACCTTGGTGCTTTTGAAACCGGATGCTGACGTGAATGCATTCAACGCCAAGATTAAGGATTATATTAAAGTGAAAACCGAAAATCATGTGACACACCGTACACTGTTTTTGAAGAACTATTCAGAGAATTACCTGTATGGAAAGTATGAGAACGGTGTATTGGTAGGCGGAAGAATCACCTATGTAAAATTATTTTCGCTTATCGCTGTATTCATTTTAATTATTGCCTGTATCAACTTTATGAATTTATCTACTGCCAAGGCATCGCGCAGGATAAAGGAAGTGGGCATCAAAAAAGCCATCGGTGCAGGGCGCAGAGCGTTAGTCTTTCAGTACCTGGGTGAATCCATGCTCATGAGTTTTTTGTCCTTACTGGTAGCCATTTTACTGGTAGACGTTTTTCTTTCCTACTTTAACATTATCACAGGGAAACAGCTCTCTTTCCAGCTAAACGGAATCATGATTTCCTTATTGGTAGGAGCCATGATGTTTACCGGAATACTGGCCGGCAGTTATCCGGCTCTGTATCTGTCCGCATTTAATCCCGCCACTGTATTGAAAGGAAAATTCAGCAACTCGTTTGGTGAAGCGTGGGCCCGTAAAGGACTGGTGGTATTTCAATTTACTTTATCTATAATTTTCATTGTATCAGTGGTGGTGGTGTATAAGCAGATCGAGTTTGTTCAATCGGCCAACCTAGGTTATAAAAAAGAAAATCTCATCTACTTTCCGCTCAGTGGTGCCTTATCGGAATTGAAAAGTCAGGAGTCGCTGATTGAAGAGATGAAAGCAGTGCCTGGCGTTGTCAATGTATCCAGTTCGGCACATACGCTCACGGGGCATAGCAACGGAACTTCCGGTATACTATGGGAAGGCAAGGATCCGGAAGATAAAACAGAATTTGAAAACGTGACGATAAACTACAATATGATTGAAACGATGGGTGTGGAGATGAAGGAAGGCCGTACTTTTTCCCGCGATCATCGAACAGATACAGCTGCGATCATACTTAGCCAGAAAGCAATTGATTTTATGGGTATTAAAGATCCTGTTGGAAAGACAGTAAAGCTATGGGGAGATGACATGCAGATCATTGGTGTAAGTAAGGATTTTCATTTCGAATCACTTCATGAAGACGTAAAGCCTGTGTTCTTCCGATTAGATCCTACTGATACCGATTTGTTGATGGCCCGCGTGGAAGAAGGGAAGGAAAGCGATGCGCTAACTTCCATTCAAAAATTGTTTCAGACATTTAATCCTGGCTTTCCGTTCGAGTATAAATTCGTAGATGAAGTATATCAAGGGCAATATGCGAGCGAGCAACGCGTAGCTACATTATCTAAATATTTTGCAGGCCTGGCTATACTTATCTCTTGTCTTGGATTATTTGGATTGGCTTCCTTTACCGCTGAGCGCAGAAGAAAAGAAATGGGTATTCGAAAAATATTAGGTTCCAGTGAGTTTAACATTATCTATCTCATCTCAGGAGATTTTACAAAGATTGTATTCGTCTCTATCATTATCGCCCTGCCGTTAAGTTTTCTGGCTATGCATTCATGGTTGAGTGACTTCGTATATAAAATTGAATTGCAGTGGTGGTTCTTTGCGGGCGCTGGTGCGCTTGCATTAGTAATCTCATGGATGACGGTAGGCATGCAGGCAGTAAAAGCAAGCAGAGTGAATCCAACACAGTGTTTGAAAGAAGAATAAATTGGTTACCGGTTACTAGTTACCAGTTCCCGGTTGCCTGTAACTGGTAACCGGGAACATGAAACATTAAAACTCAGCTCATGATCAGACATCAACTGCTTCTCATCCTTCGTGGATTTGTACGTTTTAAGAGTACGTTCTTCATCAATCTCATCGGCTTATCAACGGCATTGGCATGCACGCTGCTGATTTATCTATGGGTGAGTGATGAACGGAGTGTAGACACTTTTCATGAAAAGGAGGGAAGACTTTTTCAGGTGATGAGTAATGAGGTCATCAACAATGAGGTGATCACCAATGATGGAACAGCGGATGCACTTGGAGAAACATGGATGAATGAAATGCCGGAAGTGGAGATGGCTACCGTGATCACGCCTCCTTCCTGGTTTCAGAAGTTTACAGTGTCGGGTAATGAGCATCACGTCAATGCCTCCGGCTATTTTGCCGATAAGAATTACTTCAATGTATTTTCTTATCCGCTCATAAAGGGAAATAAGGAACAAGTACTTGCTGATAAGAATGCCATAGTTATCTCTGAACAATTGGCAATGAAATTATTTCAGACCACTGATTGTATTGGTAAAACCATCGAATGGAAATGGTTTGATCTTAAAAAGGAATGTGCCGTTACCGGTATCTTTAGTCAGGTTCCTCAAAATTCCACCCAGCAGTTTGATTTTATTGTGTCGTTCGATGCATGGAATGAAATCATGAATGCTCCTGCGGGTTTATCACCGGGCGGGCCTTTCAATACCTTTGTTGTGTTAAAAGAAGGGACAGACGCAGATGCCTTCAATGCGCGTATCTCTGGCTTTGTGAAAAGTAAATTTCCGCAAGCCACTTCCAGTTTGTTTCTGAGGCCTTATTCGGAGGGTTATCTCTATGGTAATTATGAAAATGGCAAACAATCGGGAGGAAGGATTGAGTATGTGAAATTATTCTCCGTCATCGCCGTGTTTATACTTCTTATTGCCTGCATCAATTTCATGAACTTGTTCACAGCAAAGGCATCACGAAGAATAAAGGAAGTTGGCATAAAGAAAGCAGTAGGTGCACATCGCAGCACGCTGATTGCACACTACCTGAGCGAAGCCATGGTAATGAGTTTTCTATCGCTGTTTGTTTCATTACTGATGGTTGATCTTGCTCTACCAGCTTTCAATAGCATCACCGGTAAGGAACTTTCTTTGCAGGTGAATGCATCGGTTGTATTTTCCTTTTTGGGTATTGCTTTCCTTACGGGATTGATTGCCGGCAGTTATCCGGCTCTTTATCTTTCCGGGTTTCAGCCTGCAGCGGTGCTTAAAGGAAAGATTAGCAGTTCGCTGGGTGAGTTGTGGGCGCGTAAAGGCCTGGTCATTTTTCAGTTTACTGTCTCTATCGTTTTTATTGTTGCCGTTGCCGTAGTGTACAGGCAGGTTGAATTTGTACAGACAAAAAACCTCGGCTATCAGAAAGACCAGGTGATTTATTTTGACATGGAAGGCAACGCGGCAAAGAACCCGCAGACTTTTCTTTCCGAAATCAAAACTATTCCCGGAGTAGTTCATGCCAGCAGTTCTCAGTTTACACCGGTTGCTTCCTATTCGCAAGCCATCGGTATTCGCTGGGATGGAAAGAACCAGGACGATCGGATACGGTTTGCACAGATGGCAGTTAACGATGACCTGATCGAAACATTAGGAATAAAAATGAACGCAGGCAGAAGTTTCTCCAGCGAATTTCGCTCTGATACAACGGCAGTTATTTTTAATGAGACCGCAATCAAAGCGATGGAGTTGAAAGATCCTGTTGGAAAAATCATAAGCATGGGTGGAGCCGATCGTACCATTATAGGCGTGGTAAACGATTTTCATTTTCAATCGCTTCACGAGAAAGTGAAACCTTTCTTCTTTCGCTTTGCTCCCCGCGAAACGATTGTGGTAATTGTGAAACTGGAGCAGCAACGACAGGCAGAAACATTAGTCCGGTTAAAAGAATTTTATGCAGCATATAATTCCGGTCTGCCAATGGATTATCATTTCCTGGATGGCGCTTACCAGCAGCAATATGATGCAGAGCAAAAGATAGCTTCGTTGTCGCGCTACTTTGCAGGTCTTGCTATCCTGATCTCCTGCCTGGGACTTTTAGGACTGGCCGCTTTCACCGCAGAGCGTAGACGAAAGGAAATCAGCATACGTAAAGTACTCGGGTCTGCCGAATGGCAAATCATCTATCTGCTCTCGGCCGACTTCACGCGCATTGTTATGGTTGCTGTGGTGATCGCATTGCCCTTCAGCTACTGGATGGCGCACCGATGGCTCGATGGATTCGCGTACAAAGCAGAAATCACTATCTGGTATTTTGTGAGCGCTGGCATGATTACAGTGATGATTGCCTTACTTACAGTTGGTACGCAAGCCTTCCGCGCAGCGCAGGTAAACCCGACAGAAAATCTGCGTGGTGATTAATAACAACTATTTCGATTTGTAATAATGAATCACCGAACCAGACCTGACAATTAATTGGGCTTATGCAACTGAATAGGAGGATAGCCACGAATGCACGAATAAAAGATTCGTGCATTCGTGGCTATTTTTTTAAGCCGTGTAAGGTGTTATCACCTGTACACATTTCCGTTCAGCGCCGGTAGCAATATTCATCTGCTTATAAAAGTGAGCAGCGAGACTGTGTCTGAGATTACAGTTTTAATTTTAATAGCCATTGTTGCGAGTAATGGTGTGTGCAGGTTATAAC
>NNBV01002571.1_pt1 | contig 17437 bp, 19 predicted proteins | sample 1173771 | NCBI WGS metagenome assembly NNBV01 (sample SAMN07173938, study PRJNA388173) | plant metagenome | isolation source: symbiotic tissue sample KVS11 | place: Norway: Troms, Kvaloya island | reverse complement strand
GGGCAGTGCGGGAATGTATCTGGCAACTGAATCATCGTAATTCAACTTACCTTCTTCCTTCAGCATCATTATGGTCATAGAAGTAAACTGTTTGGAAACAGATGCCAGTTCGAATATAGAAGTGGTATCTGATTTCTTTTTAGAATCGAAATCCGCATAGCCAAATGCTTTATGATACACGGGCTTTCCCTTTTCAGCGATAAGCAAAACACCACTGAAATCAGGTACGGAAGAAAACAGCGTATCGATTTGCTTTGTGATCGAAACGGGTTCCTTCCGGCACGATGAAAAAAAGAGTACACTGAAAAGAAAGAAGGGAAGTAGTTTCGTAGACCGTTTCATTTTAATTTTGAGTCGATTAAAAATAACTAATTCCACATTGCAAGACGCATCCATCCTCTTCAGGTATTTCCCTGACCTCACTGAAAAACAAAAACAACAGTTTGCTCAGTTAGGTGATCTTTATAAAGACTGGAATGAGAAGATCAATGTGATCTCACGCAAGGATGTGGAAAATTTATATACGAATCACATCCTGCATTCACTGGGCATCGCAAAGGTGATGGCGTTCCAACCTGGTGCTTCCGTTTTGGATGTTGGTACAGGCGGAGGATTTCCAGGTATTCCATTGGCGATTTTATTTCCGCAAACACAATTTCATTTAGTCGACTCGATTGGAAAAAAGATTACGGTAGTGAATGAAGTGGCGAAAGGAGTGGGGCTGACCAATGTAAAGGGAGAGCAGATCCGCGCAGAGCAAATCAAAAAAAAGTATGATTTTATTGTGAGTCGTGCTGTTACCCGCATGAAAGAATTTTATGGTTGGGTGAATAACAAAGTGAAGGAAGACTCCATTCATACGCTGGATAATGGCATCCTTTATCTGAAAGGCGGAGACCTTGATGAGGAGATGGATGAGTTGAAAAGTCCCTACAGTTTGTACAACCTCCCCGACTATTTCCGGGAGGAGTTTTTTGAGACCAAGAAGGTGGTTTATATGCCTATCCATTAATCAAACGTTTGCAATTCTTGCTTCGATTTTTTGAATTTTTCAATTATCTTCTTATCTATGCCTTCCAAACGATTCCATGAAGCGGATTTTCTCCATCGTAATGCTCTTCTTATTCCTGCTAAATGTGCTGGGATATTATGGCGTTTTTGTGGGTCTGCGCTTTAAAAACGTACAGGATCTGGTTCAGAAACTGGATGAAAATGCATACGAATCTTCTGAAACATTTACATTCAAAATCCCCATTACCGTTCCTTATTATACCGATTCACGTGATTTTGAGCGCGTGGATGGTGAGTTTGAACATGATGGCGAAGTGTACCGCCTGGTGAAGCAGCGCCTGCATCAGGATACATTGAGCATCGTCTGTGTTAAGGATAATGAGAGCAAGAAGATCAACGCTGCGCTTGCTGATTATGTAAAGACCTTTACAGATAAGCCGGAAAGTACAAAACAAGGAGTGAAGACACTTCAACTCATCAAGGATTACATTCCGTTTTCAATAGCAGTAGATACAAATTCAACAGGTTGGGAAATTACATCACACTATTCCATTGAACCTCAAAATCTAATACCTTCTTTCGCCACTTCCATCATTCATCCTCCGGAACGGGCTTAGTCTTTTCTTTATCCTTTTCAGGGATAACACTGCGGGCTTGTCACTTAAGTCGTAGCACTTTCAGTATTTAGTTTACATTTTTAGAACTTCACGTGTATGGCGCACATTGCTGTCAATGAACAGTTGCCTGGTATAGTAGGCTTACTACATTTTCGTCCGGAAACGGCTAAACCGCTAAACGAGCTGGCTGAAATTCTTTTGCGTGGCGAGAGTTCGCTTACACGCGGAGAACGCGAAATCATTGCTTCGTTCGTGTCGTATAGAAACAATTGTCATTTCTGCCATACCACACATGGTGCAGTAGCGGCTCATCATTATGGTGGTGATCTTAAGCTGATCGATGACATCAAGGCGGGATGTGTGCTCACACCACTTTCATCGAAGATGCGCACCTTGCTGAAGATTGCTGAGAAAGTACAGCAAAGCGGTAAATCAGTTTTGCCTGGCGATATTGAACTGGCCCGCAGCAAAGGCGCAACCGACAGAGAGATTCACGACACCGTATTAATTGCTGCCGCATTCTGCATGTTCAACCGCTATGTGGATGGATTGAATACGTTCGCTCCGAAAGAAAACGAGGCGTATAATGACATGGGCAAAATGCTTGCATTTGAAGGATACACTGTAACTACACCTGAAATGGCTTTAAACAAATAACTATGAAGAGACCTCTACTACTTGCTTCTGCACTCCTCTTTCTATCGGCAAGCGTCCTGCGGGCGCAGACGATAAATGATGGACTCACCATGCCTGCAAAAACATTTTGCACCGGCTTTATGTTTCAGCACGACCAATGGAAAAACTATTGGGAAGGTTCACTTAAACGTGACAATCAGAATATCGGAACACTGACCACCCAAAGCCTGATGTACTATGGCGTATATGGTGTCAGTAAAAAATTAAACATCATGGCTACTGTGCCTTATGTATGGACCAAAGCCAGCATGGGAACATTGAGACCGATGGAAGGCGTGCAGGATATTACACTGTCTGCCAAGTACCGGTTAATGGAGGTTGTGGCAGGCCCTGGAAAATTTGCCACGTTTGTGGCCGGTGCTTTCTCTACACCGCTTACCGATTATACTCCTGATTTTCTTCCGCTCTCTATTGGGATGGCCAGTACAACATTATCAGGAAGATTTACAACCAATTATCAAATGAATAATGGCTTGTATGTAAATGCCTCTGCTGCATACACAAATCGTTCTAACGTGAAACTCGATCGGCCTGCTTATTATACCGATGGTAAATACTATAGCACAAATGAAGTGTGGATGCCAAATGTTTTTGATTTCATTGTGGACGTTGGCTATCACAAAGGACCATTGCAAACAGAAGTGTTCTATACCCAGATGAATACACTGGGCGGAGGCGATATACGCAGACAGGACATGCCGTTTGTTTCTAATAAAATGAATGCTTCAAAAGTAGGAGCGCTGGTGATGTATTATTTGCCTTTCCCTAAGAATATGGCAGTACGTCTTTCTGGTAACTACACCGTAGCCGGCCGTAATGTAGGTCAGACTACTTCGCTACTGGGCGGACTCCTTTACACTTTCTATTTTAATAAAGACAAAGAATAAGCGGATATGAAAAAGATATATTTACTCATCACATTACTTAGTCTTTTTATCGTTGTCAGCTGCGATAAAGATGTAGAATCTGTACAAGGATTAAAGACACTTACTCCTTCGAATACAGATGCGAATGCATACACATGGAAACCGGTAGTGCTTACCAGTAATAATCAAATAGCATTGCAGGCAGCATTTATCACCCCGACTGCTGTTACCAGTGATGCATACAAAGCTGAACTACAAACGATCAAAGATCTTCAGGCAGGTTTAACTAAAGCTCAACGCAATTCCATTGAATACTGGAGTGTGGGTGGAATACTACGCTGGAATGAAATACTTCGCGGATTGGTAGCTCGTTATAACTTGCCTCCTGCACCACTGCCTAATGGTACTTATCCTGCGCCAGATGCAGAGAATCCTTTTGGCGACCCTAATTTTCCTTTTGCCAATCCTCCTTATGCAGCACGTGCATATAGCTATGTTACCGTAGCGCAATACGATGCAATGATTGCAGCATATTATTATAAAAATCAATACAAGCGCCCTGCTCCTTATAATGTAGACTCAGGTGTTGAATCATTGATGACAAAATCAGATCTTCCTTCTTACCCATCCGAAGATGCAGTAATGTCAGGAGTAACTGCTGAAGTATTAAAGTTATTATTCCCTGCAGCACTGGAAGAAATTACATTGAAAGCAGCGGAGCAACGCAATGCTGCATTGTGGTCTGGTAAAGCAACACCGAGTGACATTGCTGCAGGTTTAGCTTTAGGTAAAGACATCTCTGCGGTGTTCATCACCCGTGCCAGAGGTGATGGTATGGGTGCTGCGATAGGTAATAAAACATTATGGCCTTTACTGGCAACCAATGCGGTTGACAATGCCAAGGCCAGAGGTGAAACCGATATTACAACATGGGTAAGTCTTGAAACACCACCACGCCCTCCTATGCTTCCTTTCTTTGGATTGAGAGCATTTAATGCAACTACTCCTGGTGTGAAAGCATGGATGATGACCAATGCGAACATTGTAGCAGAACGTCCTGCGGCACCACCGGCATCAGCTTCAAATGAAATGGCTGATGAAGTAGCCGAAGTAAAATATTATTCAGAGAACGTAACACGCGAGCGCCTGGCTATCGTACACAAATGGGCGGATGGTGCTGGTACTTATACACCTCCTGGTCACTGGAATGAAATCGCTTCGCATCACGTGGAAGCTGCTAACTTCAGTGAAGTGCGTGCTGCACGTGCTTTTGCATTGCTCAACATGGCTGTGCATGATGCTGCTGTGGGATGCTGGGAAACAAAGTATTATTACTTCAATCCGCGCCCTTGCCAGATGGATACAAAAATTAAAACAGCAACAGGTGTTCCTAATTTCCCTGCATATACCTCTGGTCACTCTACGTTCTCAGGATCAGCAGCAGCAGTGCTTTCTTATCTTTTTCCTGGTGAGGCTCAGTATTTCCTTGATGAAGCAAATGAAGCTTCGCTGTCAAGAATGTATGGTGGTATTCACTACCGTGCCGATTGTCAGATGGGATTAGATCATGGAAAACGAATAGCAGGTTATACAATAAAGTTTGCATCAACAGATGGTGCTAACTAATAAAGTATATAAGAAGTTGAGGCCTTTCAAGAGAAAGACCTCAGCTTCTATAAAATTTGAGTTTTAGTTTTGGTTTATTAATAGATGAGTTGAACAGGGAGGGTGGTTCCTTCCTGTTCTTTTTTTTGCTAAGTGTTCTGAGCAAGATAAAGTCCGCCAAATGTTGCCGCCAGGCAAAGCACTATACTGAATAGGATATAAAGAATCATCTGCATAGACAGCCCTCCTTGCAATAGCTGTAGCGTCTCGTAGCTAAAGGTGGAGAACGTACTGAACCCTCCGCAAAAACCCACTGTCAGGAAGACTCGTGTTGCCGGTGAAATAATCTGCTTATGATCGGCCAGACCGATAACAAATCCCAACACCAGGCAGGCAATGATATTTACTATCAACGTACCAAGCGGAAACTGATTCCACGGCCCAATCCATTTCCCTAATAAATAGCGGGTAATACTTCCAAAGCCACCCCCAGCAAAAACAAGGAGTATGGTTTTCATTTTTTATCTGTTGAATGAGTTTGTAATAGCTGAAGCATTACATTTTTTACTTTTTCTTTCAATTGATCCACATCACTCAGTTGCAGGCCAGTGGTGTCAATCTCATCACCCATTACAATTTTAATTTTGCCGGGTTGAATAAAGAATTTTTTAGGAGGCATCAGTTTTCCTGCACCGATCACCACCATGGGCATGATGGGCTTTTGTGTTTCAATAGCAATGCGGAAAGCACCGTCATAGAAAGGTTGTAATGGTTCTTTGCTTCTGTTTTGTGTGCCTTCGGGGAATATCAGGATATTGATGCCCATGTTGAGTACATCTTTCAGATTCTGCATACTTTTTCTGCGGCTCTCATTGCTGCTGCGATCAACCACTACACAACACACGCGTGTTATCCATCCGAACACGGGTAGTTTGAGTAATTCTTTTTTTGCCAGGGGACGAAACTGTCCGCGTATTGTCATGGCTATTCCCGGCAGGTCGAGAAAGGACGTATGATTGCTCAGGTAGATGTATGCTCTTCCTTTTTTGATTTTATCACGGTTCACCATTTTATAGGGAATCACATTGAGTTTACTAAATATCCACGACCAGGTTTTCATAAAGAAAAAGGTGACACCCCTGGCGCGCTGCCCAAAGAAACCCGGAAGGATAATTCCCGGAAGGAGTAGGAGCATGAAAAATGTAAATACAAAAAGCACCCATACAATGTAGAGCTTGATAAAAATTGATTTCAACATTTTTATAGATTCAAATGAATTTACCCTTCGCAAATTGATAAAGTTTGACGAAGAATCAATCCTTCTTCCGCTTCATTTTCAATGAGAAACAGAGGATTTAAATGATTTGATAAGAGGGCGGTTATCTGCAGGAATGGGTTGCTATTATTTTACCTCTGCGGCAGCTTCTTTTTTGCGTTTTGACAGGCCCCAGTTGTGCAGTTCGTCCAGTATTTTTTTGAGGGTTTGTCCTTCCGGGGTGAGTTCATATTCAATAATCACAGGCATGGTGCCTACTTCAATTTTTCGGATCAACGCATTCTTTTCCAGTACTTTTAGTTCGGACGAAAGTTCACGTGAAGTAATGGCTTTCATCTCTTCCGAAATGTGAGTAAGCCTTTTCTTACCCGAAGCCAGGTAGGCAATGATGGAAGGCTTTGCTCTTCCTTGCAGCACACTCATTATGCCGTTCACCACGTCCGATCTTTCATCAATTGCTTTATCCACTTTTGATTCGCTCTCCGTTGCTTTTATCTCTTTGTTTTTCATATCACTGCTGATCATTCTTCTTTTTCTTCACATGAGTTTCTAATATAAAGTATTCGGCTGTGGTTTAAACACCGGTTAAGGCTAAGCGGTATTTTTAAATTTATGCCAAATCCGTACTTTTACTATCAACCCGTTATATTAAACCTGCTTGATAAACGTTTCAGTATTGACAGTTAAACCGTTAGGACGGGAACATAGTTTCGCTGTTAAAAGTAATCTCAGAAATAAATTCCAACCCAAATGAAAAAAATTCTCGTACCCACTGATTTCTCCAAGACGGCAGCCGTTGCTTTAGATGCTGCTTTTGATATTGCCAAAAAATCAGGAGCCGATTTAATATTACTTCATGTAGTAGAAGAAGTAACGAGTGGCTCTTTTAATGTGGAGGCCGATGTTCCATATGACAATTCGGAAGACCGTCTCTTCACTCTTAAAATGATTGAAAAGGCAAAGAAACAATTGGAGAAAGTGGTGCTCGATCCGAAATATTCAGATGTGAAACTGGACGGAGAACTTCGCGTGGGTAATGCGTTTCATGGAATTCAGGCTATAGTTACCCAACATAAAGTAGACCTGATTGTAATGGGATCGGCTGGTCATTCCAAACTGGAAGAAATGATCATCGGTACAAATACAGAGAAGATTGTGCGCACCTCGCGTAGCCCTGTGCTTACCGTGAACAAAAAACCAGCGACAACTAATTTCAAAAATATCGTTTATGCTACTGCGTTAGCTCCGGATGAAGAAGTGTTCTCGCGCATTGTAAAGACAACACAAAAAATGTATGACTCCACCATTCACCTGGTGCGCATCAATACACCGGGCGATTTTCAGCGCGACTACCTGGTGAAGGATGAAATGACCAAGTTTGCTAAAAAGCTGGGCTTGAAAAATTATACCATAAATATCTTCAATGATTTAAGTGTGGAAGAAGGTGTGATCCGCTATGCGGATGAAGTGAATGCGGATCTCATTGCAATGGCTACACATGGCAGAACCGGGTTTGCTCACGTGATAGCGGGAAGTGTTGCAGAGGATGTGGTAAAACATGCGAAGCGCCCGGTATTGACTTTTGTTGTTAAACATTAATACATTCATTCTGATTTTTATAAGTTAAGCCCGTTAACACGGGCTTTCCCATTTTTGGCAATGAAGAATTACTACGAGATTCTGGGAGTAAACACGACAGCCACCGAACACGAAGTGAAACGTGTTTACCGGAGGTTGGCTATTACTTATCATCCGGATAAGAATCCTTCGCCAGAAGCAGAAGTTTTTTTTAAAGAAGTAAATGAAGCCTATGAAATACTGGGCGATCAAACTAAAAGAGCGTACTACGATCAGCTACTGAAAGGAAACAGTCCGGGCACATCGGCTTCAACTGCTGAACCCACTCCTGCATGGCATCGTGATCCGGTTTATAGAAAGAGAAGGCAGGCAGGATATAAGCCCAAACCCCAGGGCCCATCTCCGCAGATGGTTTTTATGCAGTCATCATTGCGATTTGTTAATGTCATGTTGTGGATTGCTTTTTCCTATTGCCTGTTGCTTGTAGTGGATTATGCATTGCCCGGCAAAGTACTTCATGAACATGTGGCTACACTTGAATCTTCGGGGAGACGATCATCCAAAGCGTTGGTTACAGATAAGGGGCATCATTTTCAGGTTGATGATGAGGTGCTGTGGCATTTTCCTCCGCAATCAGAAGTGAGAATACATAAGTCATTTCTGTTTTCACTTTTGGTGAAAGTAGAAAATGAGCAGGGGACCTATGTGTTGAATAGCCTTGTTTCTGTGTATCGGATATTTTTTTTCTGGCCGGGTAGTTTAATTTTGGTCGCGATAACAGGATTGTTTCTTAACAAGGGTGTTGAGTTTCGGTTTAATGCCGGGGTAGTGGCATTTCTTCTTTTAGTCCTCAATATTATTTTCTTTTTTGTTTCAAGAGTATGAGCAGCAAAAACAACAATCGTAAGAACCGCGAAGGGGTAGTATACTCTACCAGCCAGGATTTTGATTACACCTATCAGCAGAAGGAGGAAGCGGAGACGCTACCGCCACAGCAACAAAACCTCAAAGTGTTCCTTGATAAAAGCGGACGTGCCGGTAAGCAGGTGACATTGATTTCAGGCTTTATAGGAACAGCCGCTGACCTGGAGACGTTGACGAAACTCTTGAAAAGCAAATGTGGCGTGGGCGGATCTTCCAAAGACAGTGAAATTCTTATCCAGGGCGATGTGAGAGAAAAAGTAATTCAAATCCTTATCAAAGAGGGATATAAGGCAAAAAAAGCAGGGGGTTGATTTTTCAGGTCGCTTTAAACAGGTTCGTTTTGTAACATCGGGCTTTGCGTTCTCCGTATTTTACCGGAAAGAATCATTTGTAAGGTTTGTACAAAATTTGATAAAAAACATAGTTGCAACCGTTTTACATTTAAAATGTAAAGTTGCGCCATGTCGTCCCTAAAGAAGTCTGTCATTTTTTTCTTCTTACTCATTGCCGTACTCCCGGCATTGGCACAGCGATATAACCATCCCGCAGAAAAAAATAATATCACGGCAAAAAAGGATACTGCGCAGGTTAAGATTTTAAATGGACTTAGCTTTTCCTTGCGCGAATCAGATCCTGATCTTGCATTGCAATACAGTTCACAGGCCTATCAGTTGTCGCGCACACTCAGCTATAAGAAAGGGATGGGCCGAGCGATGGGAAATTCAGGTTGGATCTATTACCGGAAAGGAGATTTTGTAAAAGCACTGGAAGATTCTTACGAAGGATTAAAACTAAGCGAGCGGGAAAAAGACCTGGAAGAAGTAGCACGGTCGCTGAATAACATCGGTGCCATTAACTATGAACAGAAACAATATGAGAGTGCCCTGGTTTACTTTAAAAGAGCCGCAGAAATAAGCAGGCAGATTAATGACCTGTCTTCTCTTTCACGTTCATTAAATAATATTGCTTACCTCTATCTTTCCTCTTCACTGAGCCTGGATTCTGCCATTGTCTATAGTAACCGGGCGCATGACATTAGTTTAAAAACAAAAGAAGCCTATCTCGTTGCCTTTTCGTATCGCCTGAAAGGAGATATCTATTCAAGTAAAAAGGATTATAAACAGGCACTTGAGAATTATGAGCAATCGGTAAAGTACTGCAACCTGTCTGGAGTGAATACCATGCGGGTGGCGGCTATGCATCGTATTGCAAAAATATATGTGCAGACAGGAAGAAATGATGAGGCAATCGTGATTCTAAAAAAGAATATTAATGAAGCGCATCTTTTTGGATATCGCGATGAGCTGGAGCGCAGTTATAAAGTAATCGCACAGGCCTACCAGGCAAAAGCAAACTCTTCACTGGCGTACGATTATCTGCAGAAGCATCTTGTTCTTCACGACTCGCTGTACAATGCACAAAACACGTCAGAGCTTTCTTCACTGCGTAACCGATTTGATATGGACATGAAGCAGGCGCAGATCGAACTGCTTACCAAAGAATCGGCCTTGCACCAGGAGGAGATCACCCGCCAGCGTGTTCAGCTTTATGCATTGATTGGCGGAGGTACGTTATTTCTTTTGCTCATGATTATTTTACTATTGAGTAATCAGAAAATAAAAAGAGCAAAGAGCAAACTGGAACATCAGAAAGAAGAACTGGCAAAGAAGAACGAAGAGATCGGAGAGAAGAGCAATGAACTGATCCGCATCAATGCCACCAAGGATAAACTCTTCTCCATTATCGGGCATGATTTCAGAAGTCCGCTGCAAAGCCTGAAAGGATTGCTGGAGCTGATCAAGTACAAGAATTTGTCACAGCAGGAGTTTGCCGAGTATTCAAAAGACCTTCGCAAAAAGGTGGACAATGTATATAACAACCTCAACAATCTTTTAAACTGGTCAGTACTTCAGTTACAGGGTATTCAAACCAAGCCTGCACCTTTTGAAATTCATGAACTGGCAGAAGAAGTATGTGATTTGTACATCCAGGTGTCGGAGCAAAAAAATGTTTTGCTGCTGAATGAAATGGAAGACAATGTTCATGTATTGGCTGATCGTGATCAGATTCATTTAGTGATTCGTAACCTGATCAGTAATTCCATCAAGTTTACCCCTACGGGTGGCACGGTGAAAATCTATTGCCAGAAAACGGAAGGTAATCATATGGAGATCAGTGTGGAGGATTCAGGTGTGGGTATTGCGGCCAAAGACATGAGCAAACTTTTTGGTAACGATTCTCTCTGGACAATTAATGGTACCAATAATGAGAAGGGATTAGGACTGGGCTTGCGTCTGTGCAAAGAGTTCATCGAGAAAAACAACGGTCATCTTGCTGTGCATAGCGAACCGGGAATAGGTACTACGTTCACCTTCACCTTGCCGTTAAGTGTAAGTGTACAGAAGGAAAAAATACTGGAAGCGACCAGCTACCTGGTGCCCCACTCCCAAATGCCATAAGCAATTTTCTTATCAGCCGGATGCCCGGATTGTTTTAAGCACAACATAATCTGACCACGGTGGTGCGATTCATGAGAGATGATGTAGCCCAGAAATCCAACCGCGTGAGGTTTGAATCCTTTTATCTTCCCCTCTTTCAAACCTTGCGTCAACAGTGCACTGATTGCTTTCGCAGATTGCGTTAATGATTTCTTCAGAAGTGATTTAGTGATGCCGTTCTCTTTTTCTATTTTATCAATGCCTTCAAGCAGTTCAGGAGCGGCAGCATTCAGCCACATCAGCCGTACATTGTGTATATGAGCAAACTGTTCGCCTACGTTTCTTCCTTTCGATGACAGGGCATCCGCAAGGTGTTCTTCTTTTATCGATTCAAGCAGGTAGAGATGGATGCGATGATGAATCTCCCAGGTTTCAATGATCTGTTTTTCCAAAGCAAAATTTAAAAAGAAAGAGCCGGATTTTGTCCGGCTCTTTTAAGAAATTACTTTCCTTCTTTTAATTTTTTGACTTCCGCCTCATAGAGCGCAGCATTCTGCTTTTGATCATCAGGGAGATTTTTAATGGCCACCTCCCAATTTTTGATAGCATTCTTTTTATCACCGGTTGCAGTATAGCCTCTGGCCAGCCCTACATAGGTGGTGAATTTTTCTTCCGGATGTTTTTTGAAGTTGTATTGAAAGATCTGGAGTGCTTTTGCATTGTTGCCGGCAGCAAGCAACTGCCTTCCGTATTGATGGATGGCCTGCACGCTGGCCGTAGGTTGCTCGATGGCCTGATCCATTACTTTGTTTGCTTCTTCATTGCGTCCCAGCGCCATCAATACATTTGCTTTGGTAGAAAGCGTAGTGAAGTTCTGCTGACCGAAGAATTGATCGGTGATCGCAGTGTTGGCCCATGTCAGCGCTTCTTCCAGGTTGATTTTGTTGCGCACACAAAAGTTGGCGGCACTCACCCAGCTTTCCTGAATACCACTGGCGGGCAAAGCCGTAGCATATAATTCTTTGCGAATAATATCTACATACAATTGATTAATGTTAGGTACTTCTATCTTCATGGGTATCTTTTTGTTTTCCCATTGCAGATAGGCTACAGCAGAATTGGGCAGGCGATCTTCAAAGCCATAGGTAAGCCACTCGCTGTAAGCGGCATCAACAGGTGAAGTGGCTGCACGAAGCGCATCGTCTTTTGCATTGTAAAAGTAACTTCCCCAATCATCTGCTTTATTAGATAAGATCCAGTTCCATGTTCCTGATTTTTCCACATCAAGAAACAATCCGTAGGTGCCTGCTTTTACTTCTTTGCCTCCGATTGTCACAGGATGCGAAAAAGTAATGGTAGTGTTCTCATTAGCACCCGCACGCCATGGAGCAGCCTTTGATGAACCGTAGCCCTGATCGATAAAACCATAATGAACCAGCTCGCCCCAGATGTGACCTTTACGGTCTTCACCATTGGCGGCGTGTACATCAGGACTACTGTAATTGATGGTGACAGATACCGGGCCAATCCATTGTGTGACGCTGGATTTTTGATTGTCGCCACTGGGTGGTTGGGTGATGGTTTGTGCTACCGCAAGGCAGGATGCCGACAGCAGCAAAAGGGCAGATAGAATTTTTTTCATAAGTGATTAAGGTTAATGAAAGAGTGCAGAGGAAGTAAACGGGAAAACGATTACAAAGGCTAACTCAGGCTGGGGTATTTTATGTAATCGAATAATTGTCATTAGATGAGCTATATGATCCCAGCTAATTTAATAAAGTTCATCCGTCAGAGCGCGCTACACAGACGGCATTTTATAGAAAGGGTGTAGTTGAGACGCGCCGCCTGCTCATTCCCTCTGGCATGGCATTAAGATGAATGAACATTTGTACATTTCTAATGCATCCCGGTTTAGATCAAAAAACAGATTGAGAAACAGGAACCAGAATGTTTAATGAACAAGGTTGCATCTGAATCTCGAATGATTTTGATGCGGTATGCCCTTCACCATCGATGTGGTAAGCCACAGGAGAAGCGAAGTCTACGTTGATTTTTTTTGCTTTGATGATTTCTACAAAAGCAGAGTTCTCCATTTTGCCGGTGAACATTTTAGTGGCAAAGCCAACTACTTGCGAGAGCGGTACTTTTTTAATGAAGCATACATCGATCAGCTCATCGCACACCGAAGCAAAAGGAGCGATGCGAGCGTTGTTACCAAACTGCGAGGAGTTTGCGAAAGCAAGAATAAAAGAATCGCGTTCCAGCTGCTTTCCATCAATGGTGATGTGCATTTTGAATTCATTATAACTATTGAATTCGGACATCACCAGTTTTCCATACGTCATCAGCCCGCGCTTTCCATTCTTTCCAAACAGGTTGGCGATGTGACCATCGAAGCCGATGCCTGATACATTGACCGACAGCTGATTGTTGACCAGGAACGTATCCATTTTCAATACCTGGTGACGGGGTAATAGCTCCAGCGCATCTTTAAACTTCAAAGGTATTTTTAAATGCCGCGCCAGGCCGTTGCCGGAGCCTTTGGGGAGAATACCCAATGCAGTATCGGTATGCACCAGGCCCTGCGCTACTTCATTGACTGTGCCATCGCCACCCATGGCAAACACGATCTTAAAGTTTTCTTTTACTGCCTGTTGTGCCAGCCCGGTAGCATGCCCCCTGCTTTGCGTGAACTCAATGGTGCACTCATAGCCAAGCGCTGCACACCGATCGATAATCCGCCCTTCTACCTCGGGCCGATAGCCGGTGCCGGAGTATTTGTTGATGATGAAGAAGACCTTTTTATTTTCAGCCATGGAGGCTTAAATTTAACTATTTCCTGATCATCCTGTTTATGCCCAATCTCAAACCAAGAAAAATCAAATTTAAAGCATGGAATACCGCCACCCATCTATTGATGAGGCTAAACAGTATAGAATGTAACAAAGGTGAACTGGTAAAGAAAGAACACGTGCTGCTGCAGTTTACCGGGCTATGCGATAAAGAAGAAGAGGAAATCTATGATCAGGACATCCTGTTGATCTACTCCGAAAAGTTTCTTGTTTTCTGGAATGAAGAAAGTAACGGATGGTTTTACCAGCCTTTGGGTAAGGACAGCCACCGGGCACCTTTTATACGGTCCGTGGCAGCCACGATGAAACGGTTCTGTAGTTTTTTTGAATTGAACTAACTCAGGCTTTCAGCTTGCTCTGAATATACGAAACCGCGTTGCCGATGGTCTGCATTTTTTCAGCATCATCATCCGGTATTTTAATATCAAAAACCTGTTCAAATTCCATGACCAGTTCTGCGTAATCCAACGAATCTATACCCAGGTCTTTTACAAAGCTGGCATCAGGAGTGATTTCTGATTCAGGTATTCCTAATTTATCGACAAGGATAGCTGCAATTTTCTTTTGTACGTCTTGCATAAGGATAGTAAAAGGTCAAATCTAATTATTTCCTTCCGAAAAGGAGCATACGGTATTCATATTCTAATGAGCAAGGATGGGTAAATTAAAGTCTAAAAACGCAACAGAAATTCTGTTCCTTCACCCAGTTTCGATTTCACGCTGATGCTTCCTTCGTGCTGCCGCATGATCTGCTTGGATAAGCTGAGCCCGATACCCGAACCTGTTTTCTTGGTAGAGAAGAATGGGATGAATATTTTCTCCAGCGCTTCGCTATCAATACCCGAGCCACTGTCTTTCACCGAAATCACCGCGCGCCCTTTTTCATTGGCAAACCCGGTGAGTTCAATCTTCTTATCCGCTTGTTCATCAAAGGCCTGGATGGCATTTTTCACCAGGTTAATCAGCACCTGTTCAATCATGGTTTTATCCACCTGTACCAGCAGATTTTCAGGGAACACGTTGACAGAAATAATAATGTTGCGATCGGCCAGTTCCTTCTTGTGAAGCATGGCCACTTCATCGAGCAATGTTTTTATGGATACTTCAGATAGCCTTGGCTTGGGTATGTGCGTGAGGTTTCTGAACTCTTTTACAAAACGGATCAATCCTTCACTTCTCCTGCTGATGGTTTGCAGTGAAAGATGCATGTCTTCCATCTCGTCTTTCTTAAACTCATGGATGTTCTGCTCAATCTTGTGCTTGATGTCTTCTTCTACAATCCCCGCAAGGGAAGAGATAGGAGTAACCGAGTTCATGATTTCGTGGGTGAGCACACGCACTAGGTTTTGCCATGCTTCCATTTCTTTTTCTTCCAGTTCGCTCTGTATGTTGCTCATGGAAATGAGTTTCAGCTCTTCACCACGAAGAGTGAGCTCAATAGCAAATACGGAGAGTTGTATGGTTTCATCACCCAGCTTCAGGCGAATCAATTCGCGACCACCGGTTTTTAACTTTAAGAAAGTTTCTACCAGTGAGTCGCTTACTTCGCGCAGGTCTTCAATGACATCGGCTTTGTTGATACGAAGCAATCGCTTGGCTGCACTGTTAATGATCTGGATAGTACCGTCTTTCTTGAAAGTAAGAATACCGATACCAACGTGCTGTACTATGTTTTTGAAAAACTGGTATTCGGAATCTTTTTCTTTGCGGGAGGTGCGAAGTTTGGCTAAGGCCTCGTTCAGTTCCTGGTGCAGGCGTTGTACGGTTGGATCTTTACTGTCTGTCTTGAAAGACAATGACAGATCATCAAAGCGAATGGAATCCAGAAAGGAGCTGACATCATTGTTTGATTTCTCTACCGACTTCACCAGCTGCACGATCTGAAAAAGAACAGCAGCACCTAAACTAAGTTTGATCAGCGGGCCTGTAGTGCCCGTCCAGCTAAAGAAATAAACGAAAGCAAAAATAGTGGCTACCAAAATAGCTACCCGTGTGACTAACGGTGATCGCCAATTGATATTAAAGTCCATACTTTTCCATTCTGCGGTAAAGCGATGCCCGGGTTAATCCCAGCTCTTCCGCAGCCTTTGAAATATTTCCATTGTGTAATTGAATTGCTTTTGCTACTGCTGCCTTTTCTACTTCGTCGAGATTAAGCGAATCGAGATCGGGAGCGTCATTGGTTTTGCGACTGAATAAGAAATCACTTTCCTGCAGGGCAGGAGAGTCGGCCATAATCAATGCACGTTCGATAGAGTGTTGAAGTTCGCGCACGTTGCCTGGCCATGCATACTTCTTTAGTTTGGTCATGGCCTCCGGTGAAATAGACAGTACTTCTTTCCTGTATTTTTTAGAATAGTGATTGAGGAAGTGATTGGCCAGCATCGGTATATCATCCACACGCTCACTCAAAGGAGGTATGTGAAGCTCTACCGTGTTGATGCGATAAAGTAAATCCTGGCGGAACCTGCCTTCCTTCACCATCTGGTGCAATGGCATGTTGGTGGCACACACTAACCGTATATCGACTTCGAGTGGTTGATTGGCTCCTACGCGTGTTACCTGGCGCGATTGTAATGCGCTGAGTAATTTACTTTGCAGGCTCATGCTCAGGTTGCCAATCTCATCCAGGAACAATGTTCCTCCATTTGCTAACTCAAATCTTCCGGGACGGTCTTCACGTGCATCGGTAAATGCTCCCTTTTTATGACCGAATAATTCGCTTTCAAAAAGTGTCTCGGTAATCGCGCCCATATCCACCGCTACAAACGAATTGTCTTTGCGCAGCGACTTCTGATGGATAGCACGTGCTACCAGTTCTTTTCCTGTTCCGTTTTCACCCAATATCAAAATGTTGGCATCGGTCTTCGCTACTTTATCAATCAGCGAAAACACTTCGGTGATGGATGAGCTTGATCCGATGATATCGCGAAAGGGCTGGCTGATTTGTTCTTCCAGCATCTGCTTTGCTTTGCGCAGCTTATCTACCTCGTTATATGATTTCTTCAATCGTATAGCGGTAGAAATGGTAGCAATCAGTTTTTCATTTTGCCATGGCTTGAGTATAAAATCCGTAGCGCCTTCTTTCAATGCACGCACGGCCATCTCCACATCGCCAAAGGCAGTTATCATAATCACTACTGCCTGTGGGTCGCGCTCCTTGATTTGCGCCAGCCACTCAAAGCCTTCTTTACCGCTGGTGGTATCTTTGCTGAAGTTCATGTCCAGCAGGATCACATCATAGGTATCGTTATTTAATAGAAAAGGAATTTTGTTAGGGTTCTTTTCAATAATGACGTGGTAGTTGTATTTCTTCAACAGCATTTTAGCTGCTAACAATACATCTTCGTCATCATCAATCATTAAGATTTTTCCGCCTTCGTTCACCATGGTTCAGGTTAATGCCGTCAGTTAATTAGAGAAAATTGTGCCAGTACATAGCACGTCCGAAAATGCGCTTTTCAGGCTCCCAGATGTGCTTGTGCGTACAAAGATGTTCAAAAATGAACACAGGGGCAAGGTAAATGGCCATTAACTCACCATGGCCTTCCCTTAACCACATCTCCGAGCCCAC
>NNBV01000334.1_pt1 | contig 17446 bp, 6 predicted proteins | sample 1173771 | NCBI WGS metagenome assembly NNBV01 (sample SAMN07173938, study PRJNA388173) | plant metagenome | isolation source: symbiotic tissue sample KVS11 | place: Norway: Troms, Kvaloya island | reverse complement strand
GTATAAGAGACAGAACCAGGTGAAGGAATCATATCTGCAGAGGCAAGATTAACACCCAACTCTTTTGTACTGACTAAAGACTGCAGGGTAACAGGAGGATTTGCTTTTTATTTATGGTATAAAGATATAACTACAAAAGACTATAAAATTTCTGCGGGAGATTTTGTCATTACGCTTGGCGGATATCATCCTGCATTCGACAAACCTGTTTATTATCCAGATGTGCCCCGTTTAGGGATGCAATGGAAAATGGACATTGCGGTAGGTAAAATAAGCATAACAGGAGGTGTATATTTTGCACTTTGTCCTACGGCAATTATGGCTGGCGGTTACCTGAATGTGAGTTATGAACTTGGTCCGCTTAGTGCATGGCTTAATGCGTATGCCAATTTCCTTATCGAATGGAAACCATTCTACTTTAATGTAGGTATCGGTATCACGGTTGGCGTATCCTTTGGTACTACCATTGCAGGCGTATCTATAACGCTTAAAGCAGAACTTGGTGCTAAACTAAATCTTGAAGGCCCGCCAACACACGGTTCTATAGAAATCAACTGGTATGTTATTTCATTCACAATACCTATTGGATCTGGAGAAGCCCGAAAAGACAATCAGCTTACCTGGGGAGCGTTTGAACAAAGCTTTTTACCGAAAGGATCAGCACAACAACCTGCTCCAAAAAACGTAATGCTTAAAACAACAGCTGACGCTTCACCTCAACAGGAAATTGTAAAATGGAATGCAGATTCCGGCTTGCAAAGTACCAATGCAGACAGCGCGGTATGGATGGTAAATCCGGTTCCGTTCTCTGTTTCGGTTCAGTCGGCAATTCCTGTTAGTTTACTTAAGGTGAGCAACTCTCAATTTGAGGAAAGCGGTATGGCAGTAGGAGTACGTCCTATGGGCTTTATCAATAACCTTGACGCACCATTCACTATTTCCATAGTTGACAACGCAGGCAATGAGGTTGATCTTTCTGCAAGGGGAATAGCAATGACTGCTATTACAAATGGAGCGCCTTCGGCATTATGGTCTAAAGATATGCTGGACAAAAAACAGGCTCCTGATGCCAAAACCATGCTTATAGAAGGTGCACTTTTTGGTTTAACCATAAATGCAAACCGTTATGTAATTGAGGGCAACATCCCTGCTTTTAATATAGGTAATTTAGAATACGACAATAATGCGATAAAGCTATTACCATATGCCTTAGTGCCTAATTATCCTGCTGCACCGCGTTATCCCGATCAGAACAGGTCTTACACTATAATTAAGCAATCTATTATGAATAGTGGTGTGATTACGAAACGTAATGCTGTATTTGAAGCTTTGAGAGCAAGCGGAATAAATGCTCCTGAAAACCCTGATCTTTCAGTAATGGCTTTTGCTGCAGAAATGATATTGCAGGATCTTCCGGTTATTGCCAGACTGGGTGTTTACCAAAACGGAGGAAAACCTGTTAAAGGAACTCCAAGAGCTGCAGTAAGAGGAATTAAAAAAGCCTCAATTTCTCAAAAAGAAATAAAACAACCGGTATTACAAAGTATCTTAAAAAGATACAGTACAAGAGCTGTTTTAAAAAGCAATAACAATATAAAGACATTAAACGATATCCCGCTATACACTCGAAATGTAAGAGCAAAATGGTCTGAAAAAACAGCAAATTTATCCTCTCAAAATGAGAATGAAACTCCATCCCCTGATTTTATAACCGTTCATGATGGAGGTATAGCGATGTGGGAAACAGATGTAAACAGTATTGCTACCGTGAATAATGAAGGCAGTCTTCCGGTTCTGGTATTTTCATTCAATAAATACGGAGAAATAACCAGCATGAAATTTTTTGAATCAGGTTCAACTTATACGCTTCCGGCTTTTACGGCACAAGTAGTTGTACAAGGTTACGGGCAAGATGTTGATCATACGGCAGGCTGGCAAAAAGATACCTTGCTTTCTAAAATTAATCCGGTTTGGGCATTGACAGACCGAGCCTTAATAAGAACACAAAACAGCCAGAGAATCTTGATTCCGGGAACTAAAAAACAAACAGGATTAATTGATACCGGAGATCTTTTGAAAAACAATAAAGTTATGGGAGTAAACGGTCTGGAACCGGGATGGATTCAATCGCTTTTTCCTGCATCGAGCAAATATATTGCAGTGATGACAGAAAGCATAATGGAAGGCGACGACGATCTTCTGGTAACTATTGCAGCAGGAGAAATTCCGTTAAAAACCGGTTTAAGCCAACCTGTAAAATCCTTTGTAGAAAACGGAAAAACCACTTTTGTATATGCGGTACCAGAAGCTAAGGCTACAGACTCTTTTTACGGGGTGATTGCAAAACCGGGCAATGAAAATTTAAATATTATAGGGATGTACGGACTTAGTGAAACGAAGGAAATTTCAGGGCAAATATGGGAAAATCTTTCCCTAAACTATGGAGCCATAGACCTGGAAGCCAGCCACAATAAATCAAGTGCCATACAAGTAACTGCTAAATAACGAAACGATGAGTACCAGCATAATAACACAACCGGATACGATAGGAGCAGGAGAAATTCGTTTTTACGATTACATTCAGCCTCCTTTACCAGCGGGAAATTATACATTAAAAGCAAAGCAGGAGGTGAAAGGAGTCACTGACGGTAAGGATCCTTCGTATGCTTCAGATCAGCCATTATTGGTTAACGGCCCGCGATTTAGTATTGACCCCAGCACAATACATACTTTATTCCCACCGGCAAACCAATTAGGTAATTACGATAATTCGCTACCACATATAGTATTCAATAACTTTTCACTGCCGTGGTCACGTGAAATAAACCCTCCGGTTTCCGAGTCGGAAAAAAGTGTAAGGTTTGCCAAAGCAATAGAAACCCCAGCCGAAATAAACCAAATCCCATGGATAGGTCTGCTAACAGTGTATCAGGATGATATAGACTCCGGAAAAGTACCTAATCCTGTAGTGATGACTGTTGATCAAATGCTTACACCATCACCCAAAGTATTACTTCCGTCGTTAGGAAATGTGGTCAATGGTGATGATTCGTTAACGGCAATGGATTTTGATATTAACTATTTTCAGGCAATAGCACCTACTATAGAAGAACTACCTTTTCTAGCACATGCGAGAGGTGTAAATACAGATGGCAAAGTACTGCTGGGCATGAATGATGATGGATGTTTTTCTGTAGTAATAGGGAACAGAGTGCCTAAAGCGGGGATAAAAAACTATATTTATTTAGTTTCCTACGAAGGGCATCAGGATCATTTAAGTCCCAATAAAGTTGAGGGCTACGATAAAATAAGACTTGTAACACTCGGGTCATGGCAATTTACCTGCAATGAAGCCAGAGCCAGTTTTAAAACCTTAATGGGCGATTTATGTTTGGAAGGCAGAGGAGGAGTTAGCCTTTTACAATTACCAAAAGAAACAGCAACAGATACAAATAAGCTTGCAAAAGAAGCCCTGGAAATAAGTTATGTGCCCTTGCAGAATAATATGCGTGAAGGCGAAACATCAACTTCATGGTATCGCGGGCCATTAGTGGCAGCACCCACACAAAGAAGTTTTACGTACGGGCCTTATTTATATAGTGACCGGGCCATTCATTATGATCCAGAGTTTGGATTGTTTAACCATGCCTATAGTTCGGCATGGCAAATTGGTCGGTTACTCGCTTTATCAGATGGGACTTTTGCCAATGGCCTTTTTAACTGGCGTAATGCTTATTTAAGAAGACTTACCAGACAGTCTATAAATGAAGCATTAAAAGAAAAAGCAATGATAATTGGATCAGTAGACGAAAAAGATGCCAATATTGTATCAGGCACATTAAGTCTGTTTACCAATAAGTTCATGGAAGTAGAGTGGCCAGTATTTGAAACCCGAAAAGAAAAATTTTTAGGCGATCATTTACCGGGAGTGCTTAATGTCGATGAGGTTAAAACACTTATTGAAAATGATGATGATCCGCTTTTAGAACTTGCAAAAAAATTAAAAAACTAAGCTTATGAAATCCTGGGCAAATAGAAAAACACTGCATAAATCTATAGTAAAAAATATGATGGCAGCATCGACCGCAACAACTGACAGCGATGTTGATGTACCTGAATTACCGGATGATCTTGCCAGATGGCTGTCACAGCTTACCCTTTTATATGGCGTACCAACAGAGTATTTGATACCCGATCCGAGAATGCTGCCAACGGAATCATTAAGGTTCTTTTTTCTAGACAGAAACTGGCTGGACAGGATTGTAGACGGAGCTTTAAGTACCGGAGTGTTATCATCGAGAGATCAGGTGTTTACGCAGCTTTTTTTTGAACAGATATATGCTCAGATAGACAAATCCCAATTAGAACTCAGGTCAGATCTTCGTAACGAAACTGCAAAAACAAATACTACGGGAGGAACTATTTCGGGTTTTATTTTCCGTTCTCAGGTAATTTCAGGATGGCCGGGAATTGAGGTTAACGCTTATCAGGGCGATACTCCGCTTACCATATTAAGAATGGACAGACTTTCGCCAAATGTACTGCTTTGCTTGTTTTATGGCGTGCCGGACAGAGTTGATTTCTCTGAACCTGCCGAAGGACTTCATTTTGGTATCACAAGAGAACAAAGTGCACTAAACTTCGAAGTATCAATAAGAGGATTAGGATATCCGTCAGAAGCACAACATCCTGCCGGAAAACAAATTGGAAGTATTACCGCTTCCGGAAAAATGAGACAGGGTACAGAATCGGGCGTTGTAGATATAGCCGGACTTGCGGATTCTATCACCAAAACACTCGTAGCAAACAATGCTCTGGCAGATAATAAACTTACTCCTGCAGGTTTTGCGATACAGCTCACTCAGGGAGCAGGCAGACAATCGTATCAGATAAAAGACGAAAATGGAACGCAGTATCCGCAATGTAATTATACAATTAACAGTATTTAAACGATATAACGATGTCAGATTCAAAATTTTCACCAGTATGGCCGGGACCGTGTGTTTTGGTTCCTATGGCAACTGATATTTTGCTTATCAGTAAAATTGATAGGGATTCAATAACAAAATGGTCTAATGTAAAAGATAATTATTATAACCTCGCATACAGACAACTGCCTGATCAACCGGCACCTTTTGGTACAAAAGACTGTCCGAAAGTGGGAATTCATATCATGTGGACACTTCCTTACACGTTGAGAAGAGGAGAGCAGGATGAGAAGACTAATGAAGTAGCTTTTCCAAACGTTCCTAACAGGTGGCTTATTACCCGTTTTGAATATCCGCGAAATATAAACGATGATAAAATTCCCAACGGAACCCCTATAAATGTTTCTCCTGTTATAAACGATGACGGTGTTCATGTATTAAAAAGCGACGATCTTTATGACCTTGGCGACAGCCCTGACGATCATAATCAATATCCTTATCCCGAAGATAGAGGCGGAACTCCGGTAAGAGGTATTGGTAAAAGTTATATACTAAAAGACTGGACAGGTGAAGCAACAACCGGTAAACCATTTCTAAAAGCCGTTGGTCCGGGAAATGTGTCATGGTCTGTTGCGTATGATAATGTAACAAATGTCTTCTCACTGCACGATATCCCGAAAAATGACAAATCAATATTTACCTATTCTATTGTAGGCTGGTATGCTGATCCTGAAAATGATATTTTAATTGATATGCCAACAGACAGCAAGGAACTTTGGGAGCAATCCCTAAAGGGAAAGTATTCCTGGTCTGTAGGAGATGGAACATCAGATGTGGAAGATGCTGTTAATGCCTGGCTTCACTGGCAGAAAGCACACGGTCTGGACGGAATTTTTAACCCTGATAACATTGACTTGCCAGAGCAGGCAAAGAATGCAATAATAGCATGGCACAACTGGCAGCAGCAAAACGGCGATAAAGATACTCCTGCAAATTTGGCCAGACAAACCATTTGCCATTCTATGGTAGCAAATGTAGTTTGGGATGGTTATGATATTGCTTACGGATCTGGCGCACCGGGTGGCGGTACAGCATTTCCTGATGTGGCAATTGGTTCTAATGCTATAGAGGCAATATCTGCTTATATGGCCAATAAAGTAGCTGAAGAGCATGGTCAGGAACCCTTTGTACATGATATAGAAAGAGCCTTAGAGGCTTTTCAGAGAGACCTTATTTTTGATCTTGATAAGGATCCGGTAAGAGTAGAAACCTTATTGCATAATTCCAGGTTTGAAACCGCTTATGCAGGTCAGGAATGGATTGTAGTAAATGCAGAGCAAGATGGTATAAATGCTGCCGAAACCGGAGGCCAGCAAACAATAGACCTTGATGAAAAGGCAACCAAAACTTTAATAGAACTAAATACTTTACAAACAAAAGTTAATAACCTGCACAGGCTTATTGCAAGCCAGAGAACAGAATTATTTTCCTTAAGCCTTAAAAAGACTTCTTCCGGCAGAAATGTTCCCGTTGTTATCACGCAAAGTCTTCAGGCATTATCAACAAATCTTGAAAACAATATTAACGATCATAAAAGTATAAGCGGTCAGATTGCTTCTATTTCAGAAGCTTTTGCACAATCATTAGGAAAAGATTTTGTGATAAAAGCAGTAGATCTTGAGCCTTATACATCGCCAAATGATCCTGTTGTTATGGTGGCGGGAGTTGGGCAGGACACTAAATTATCTGACCCGACGGAATTTGATGACAGCAGCTTTTTGAGCGTAAGGGTAACCGGTCAAACCGTAACTGCCATTGACGTTACGTATACCATAAATAATGTAACGCAAACGCAAACTATTGGCGCAGAGCAAATTTTAAATGCTGTAAAAATGCCTTTATGGAATGCCATTCCAAAAGAAATAATGGATTTATGGGTAGAAACATTATTGCTCGATCAAAGCTGTGCAAGACTTATTGCGACTATATTTTTTAATTTAAGCGGAGTTGCGAGCCCCACAAATGAGCAGGTAAATCCGTTAGCACAAAAGGTAAGAATACAGCAAACAGTTATATGGAATGACCCTAAAACTTTTGAATGCCATGTGCAGTCTTTAGCCGATGTTGCGAAGTTTAAAGGAGTAATTCCGTCAGAAGTAGGAGTTGCTTACAGAAGAGTACAGCCGTGGTCACCAATATACATGGACTGGAGTATAAGATGGAGACCTGCTGCATTAAATGATGCACAAGAACTGGATTCATGGGAACTGGGAGATATAGATTATGAGTGGAAGGGTAACCAGATAACTCCTATTCAAAATTTTCCACCGTTTATGGGACGCGCTATTTTAAATGCCAATACCGCAAGGGTAATTCAGGATAAGTTTGAGACTTTTACTTTAGATAGTAATTATGAGTCTTCAAGGATTCCAATCTATATAAAAGAAGACCTTAAAATTGTAGCAAATAAAATATCAAAAATTGATATGCTAACCCAGTCCATGAGCGGGTTAATGAAACAACTTAGCACAATGCTTATCTCTATCAATACCTATCCTACAGAACCTGGTGTAGTTAGTTTATTAGAAAATTCAAATTCAAATTTCAGACCCGTAACAGGAAGCAGAAGTGGATCTAGTCCGCAGCCATTTTTTCCAATTCCGGCGGGACATTTTGAAGTCATGGATATTTGGGTAGTAGATGCATTCGGGCAAATATTACGTGGAGGACAACAATCGCCTATACCGGATATTTACTGGTCAGAAAGCGTTACCACATACAGTCCGGCTTATACAGGAAATACTGAAAATTTTGGACAGTTGCAGCCAAGACTTGCCCAGCTTGCTAAAGTGAGGTTAAACCTGCTGCAAAGTAATAATGATACCATTAAAAGCAATTCATCAGATCTTACCAGCCCTATTTGCGGATGGGTAATGCCCAACCGCCTCGATAACTCCTTAATGGTATTTAATGCAGAAGGAGATAATATGGGGGCTATTATTAAAGTAGGTCAGGAAATCAGGGAAGGTCAGACAGGAAGAGGTTATAGTATAAGATGGGACGCTGTTCCCGGCAGTAATGCAGCCCTGGGAGCACCGCCTGTATTAGAAAATGATCACCTTCAGGCTTTTGTAATGCGTTTGCTTGCAACTGCACCGGATGGTTCAGGCGCTTATGATGACCTTATGATTTCTATAGACGATTCACTCTGGACGATGGGCAATGTAGGCAATCAAAACGGTAATATAGCTATATTACTGGGAAGACCGCTTGCTGTTGTACGTGGCGAAATAGATTTATCACTTTCGGGGATGCCGCTATTTAACCAGAGCTGGAACGAAACAGGAAAATATTATAACCAAAACGGTACTTATAAACTAACGCTGCCAGATTTTTGCAATGTTCCTTTTACCATAAGAGTAGGTGACAGTAATGTCGAAACCAACGGAGTATTGGGCTATTTTGAAGCCGATAATTATGACACTTTTTATGCCGTGCATGGCGTAAGCGGACAAACAGCCAAAGCAAATGAAATGCTTTATGCCAGTTTGCCTAATTGCAATCTCTTTGATCTTATTGATGATGGTGAAAAATCAAGGTACACAACCAACTATGTAAAGTCCGGTCATAAAATAGCGCTTGCGCCAAATGATAAAACCGTAAAACTAACTTTACTTGTAGATCCTTCGGGAAATATACCAGTTATTTCAGGTAGTTTACCTTCTATAACAACAAATCTTCCAAACGGGCCGGTATCTATCGCCTTGAATAATCTAAAAGCTACATTTAGAGCGGGCCCATTATTACTGGATCCGGCAAGAATAAAAATGCCTACTCCGGCTGAGGTCAAAGGAAGCTGGTCATGGATGGCAAGAAAAGATGTAACCAGCTGGAATGAGGAAGTAGCAATATTACCGTCTACTCCGCAGGCTACCTTAAATTCAGCACCGCCTTCACTTATTGAAGGATGGATTGTATTAAAGGGATCTAACGCAGAAAATAATTAACTTAAGAAAATAAAGTGATGGCAAATTCAAGTATTTTACAATATTCTTTTCAACCTAATGAAGTTTTCATAAGCACTTCTATAGATCTTAAGATTGTTATTACAAACCCTGCAAACGGAAAGCTAATCAATTTTAAAGGAGGGCCTGATGGCGATACTATCGAAATTACTTTCCCTAAGGGTAATACAGCAACAGACTTAGTTGAGACTTTAAATTTTGATACAAAAGCACCCGCAGGTATCACTTGCAGGAAGTCTTCTTCAGATGATGTATATATAATCAGGTTTACCAGTAATTCTACAAAACTACAGCCCGGACAACAATTTGAAATAACGTTTTTAGCTGTGCCCATTAACTCGGAATACGATCCTAAAAAGCCTGCTATTATTGAAATAAAAGAAAATCTGGAAAACGAGGGCAATGCTGCAGTAAGTATCACTAAATATCCTAATAACACTTTAGATATTATAGCATGGGTGAGTCCGTCAACGATAGCTCTAAATGGTTCAGCCAGACTGTACTGGCAATCTGTGGGCGGTACAAGAGTTGTAGTCGCACCTTTTAGCAGTGGAGATAAAACATTTCCTGTAGAGGGGCCGCCCCCAAGTCCCGGTAATACGAGAATTAACATACCTTCTATAACAGAATCTCAACGTACGTATACTTTAACCGTATTTACATCAGATCAGCAATTTAAACAGGTTCCGGTAACGTTGACGCAAAATCCGCCTTTGATTACGGCATTTACCAGTGATAAAAGCGGTTGCATAAGGGTTGATGATTTTTTAGAACTGGATTTGTTTTTCCTGTGGGGAACATCATCGGCTATTGTTTCTAATTCCGGCTTACGCCTAAATAATCCCGCAGCAAGTGTCACCGTAAATCCGGGAGAGGAAGTTGCAAATGCTTACAGCAACGATTATCAAAATATGCCATCTTCTGTTTATTATCAATTAGAAGTGAATGGTTTTAAAGATATGGCAACAAAACGAGTAAGTGTAGACTTACAGAAGGTAAAACTGCTGTATTTTAAATATAGCAAAAGAGAAGGAAATGTATTAAGCGGAATAATCAGAAACTTTGATTGTCCGGATTGGAGAGCCCAAAAACTGGAAATAGTAAATTCTACATTAGCAATCCTCACTTTATATCAGCCTGGTGGCGAAACCGAAGTTTATTATCTGGGTGACGGAGATAAAAAGAACCCGCAAGTGCAGTATTTTAACTATACAAGTAAAGGCGATGGGAAGTACGAATTATCATGGGTTACGGCTAATCTTGTTAAGCTTGAATTAATTCCCGGAGAGGATATTCCGGCAGATAAAATTAAGTCGGGAAGTAAAGAAGTTTCACTTAATGCCTCCACTATTTATATATTAAAAGGAACAGCTCAAAATGGGGCTGTCATATCAAGTCAGTTAAATGTAACAATCTAATATGAATAAAAATACCGTAGTTGACTTAGTAATAAATTATCCCGAAGGAAAAGGAGTTGAAACAGCTTTGATTTTTTTGGATGGTTATGGTGTAGAAAAAGAACAATTTACATTTGATTCCCTTAAAGAAAATTGCCTGAATGTAGCATACAACCTGCTTCCGGTTATTACTGTCCATGAGACTATGCTCATCGTTATTGAAGATGAAGCTGATTTTGTTCTGGGATTTTTTGGCAGCATGCTTGCCGGATGTATTCCTGCGCCATTAGCACCCGTTCGAAAATCCAGAAATAAGCACGGATATGAGCGCATTCTCGAAATCGTAAAAAAAGGACAATCCAAAAGCGTGCTTGTACAGGATATCCATTATGAAGCATTAATAGAAGTTCTTCAAAAAGAAAATCTAAACGAAGTAAAAGTATTTAGTATTGATTCGCTTAAAGCGAAAACAAATGCAGTAACACTCCCTAAAATAGAAGCTGATGATATTGCCTATATACAATATACTTCGGGATCTACTTCTGTGCCCAAAGGAGTAATTCTTAAGCATAAAAACGTTATCAGCAACATGGCAAAAATGCTGCGTGTTTTTGAACGTTCAGAATTGGTAAGAGTAGCAGGCTGGATTCCGTTTCATCATGATATGGGATTGGTAGGACATTTATTTTCAGTATTGTATGAATCAGGATTTGGCGTTTTCTTACCGGCACATTCGTTTATATCATCTCCTCATTTATGGCTGGAAACCATAAACAAGTATCAGGCAAATACTGCTGCAGCACCTACCTTTAGTTTTGAGCATTGTGTACGCAAGGTTAACGAAAGTAAAATACCCGATTTAAGCTGTTGGAAATATGCCTATGTAGGATCAGAAACGGTGTCATTATACATTCTGGATGAGTTTTATAATAAGTTTAAAACCAAAGGATTTGAAAGAAGCACCTTTAAGCCTGTTTATGGACTTGCAGAAGCTACATTGCTTGCAGCAGGAGGAACAGACGGACTTCCGGAAGTAAAGAAAAATATCTTTTGGAATGATCTTGGACAAAAACAAAAAAGACCTTTACTGCCATATCGAATAAATTCTGAAGATACCATTAAAATTATAGATATTGCAACAGGAGAATTATGCAAAGAAGGCGTATCCGGAGAAATATGGATAGAAGGAACTTCAAATTCTGAAGGTTATCTCGATGAAATTTCTCAGGAAAATGATAAAATTATACCTGTAAAGACAGGAGATACGGGTTTTATTTTAAATGATTTACTCTATATTACAGGTCGTGTCAAGCAAATCATTATTGTAAGAGGAGTTAATTATGATGCAGAAGATCTGGAAACCTGTAGCCGTTACAGGGTAACCGAACTCAGAACAAATGATCACACTGTTTGTGTTTCTGCTATAGATGGCACAAAAGAAGAATTCTACATCTTTCAGGAAGTCCACAGGCATACCAATAAAACAGAGCTGGATAAAATAGCTTCGCAGATTAAGGCTAATCTGGCAGAAAGTTATGGCATATTACCCAATAAAATAATATTTATTGCACAGGGACTTATTCCTAAAACGAATAACTATAAAATAGCACGAAAAGAATGCCTTGATCAATATATTTCAGGAAAAATTCAGCCGATATATTTTACTACAGAAGATGTAATAGAGACTGTAAATCCAATGGATGATCCTGTGGTAATAGTAGGTATGGCGTGTCGTTTTCCCGGTGGAGCTAATAATCCCGATCAATATTGGGAACTGTTATCCCAGGGAATAGATGCTGTGTCAGAAGTTCCTGCAGACAGATGGAACAACGATCTTTTTTATGATACAAGAGCCGCTGTACCCGGAAAAGTAAATACAAAATGGGCAGGATTTATTGACGGAATTGATCAGTTTGATCCGGCACATTTTGATATTTCTTTAGCAGAAGCTCCCGAAATTGACCCTCAGCAAAGACTGCTTATGGAAACTTCATGGAGGCTTCTTGAGAACGCAGGAATAAAAAAAGCAGATATCGCCGGTTCTGGTACCGGAGTTTTTATAGGGATGTCTACCAATGATTATTTGTATATGAAAATAAAATTAAGCTCTGGAATGGAAGGGTTTAATGCATATTCCGGTTTAGGCAACTCCAATTGTGTGGCTGCAAACAGGCTTTCTTATTTTTATGATTTCAAAGGGCCAAGCATGGCGGTAGATACAGCCTGTTCATCCTCATTAACAGCTTTGCATCTGGCAACACAGGCTATTTTAACTGGCAATTGCACACAAGCTATAACAGGTGGTGTAAATGCCATATTATCACCAGGACCTACAATTACCTTATCTCAGTTTGGGATGATGTCACCCGAAGGAAGATGCAAAACATTTGACGCAAGCGCTGATGGTTATGTAAGAGCTGAAGGCTGTGGACTTGTAATGCTTAAAAGAAAATCGGCAGCTATAAAAGACGGCAATAAAATACTGGCAGTAATAGCGGCGACTGTAGCAGGGCAGGACGGAAGAAGTCCGGGAATTACATTTCCCAACGGAAAATCACAAAACCTGCTTATAGAACGAGCCTTGAAAGCTGCAGGATTAAAAGGCAGTGATATAAGCTATGTTGAAGCCCATGGAACAGGAACGGCTTCGGGCGATCCTATAGAAATGGAACAAATAAGAAAACAGTACGGTACAGGAACAAATGCCTGTTATGTTGGGTCGGTTAAGGCAAATTTAGGACATCTCGAAGCCGCTGCAGGAATAGCGAGTGTAATCAAGTCAGTATTAATGCTGAACCATAAAAAAATACCACCACAAATACATGTTAAAACATTAAATCCGCAAATACAATTAGAAAACACAAGGCTAAAGATTGCAAAACAATTGACAGATTGGGATATTGAGGATAATGAAATTCTTAGAATCGGAATCAGTTCTTTTGGCTTTGGCGGATCTTTAGTACACACTATTTTATCAGAACCGGAAAAACAAACAGTATCTTTTGAAGATAAAGGATATTATGACCATGCACAGCGTCCGTTTATTTTTTCGGCAACAACAGCGCAGGGATTAAAAAACCAGGCCGAAGTTTTACTGGAATGGGTAAATACCAATCATGGCATGTCTATAAAAGATATTTGCTATACCCAGTCACAATCAAGATCTGACCTGAAATACCGCAAATGTTTTATGGTCAATTCGATACAATCTTTAAAAGATAAACTTCTAAACTTTGTCAATCTCGGAGAAAACAGTAAAGCAATTTCTCCTTTTGAGGTATGTTTTGTTTTTACAGGACAGGGAGAACATTATCTTCATATGGGCAGAACGCTATACCTCAGATTCCCTGTATTTAAAGCAGCTTTTGACAGATGTGCGAAAGTTATAAACGATGCAATTGGAAACAATTTTAGTCTCGCTCATATCGCCTTTGAAGAAAAAGACACCTCATTTTGGCTGGATAAATTTATGCAGCCCATCCTTTTTGCGGTACAGTATTCTTTGGGAATATTGTGGCAGGAATGTGGCGTAATGCCCCATTATTTAGTAGGGCATAGTTTGGGCGAATATGCTGCTGCATGCCTTTCGGGCTGTTTCGAACCCGAAACGGGAATGGCTATTTTATTAAAACGCGCCAGTCTTATTGAGACTCTTACCAATAAAGGTATGATGGTAACCATTTTTGCTGATGCTGCGGAAATAAGCAAAGTAATGGATACAGAGCGTGTTAAAATTGCAGCTATCAACAGCGACAAAAAAACCGTAGTTTCCGGAGAAATGGCTGCTGTCTCAAAACTAATAAATCATTTTAGAGAGTTGGGAGTAGAGATTTACCATCTCAAAACATCGCATGCTTTTCACAGCCATCTTATGGAGCCTATTGCTCAGGAACTGGGTGAATATATCAAACAATACAACTTTAAGAAACCTGAAAAAAGATGGATTTCATCTTTAAAAGAAATAGAAATGCATGAGGCTCCAAATGCCGATTATTGGGTAGAACACCTGCTTAGTACGGTTAATTTTAAAGCCGCAGTAAGTTTGGTTCCTAAAGATGCGAATATCCTCTATCTGGAAATTGGCCCGGGAGCAAGTACTCTTGTAGCTGTTAATGATACCTTGAACCTTACCAATGCTATGCTGTTACGATCACTAAATGTAAAAAAAGGAGATCGCACCGAAGATTATTTTTTCTATGATTCAGTATGCAAACTGTATCAGTCAGGAATAAATATAAAATGGGATGCTATTACAGAAGGGCAAGCGTATCCGGATCGTTTACCAGGGCAGAAATTTATGCATAAATCCTATTGGATGGCCGGAATAGATGCCGATAGATTGTCAGAATTTGCGTATCCTTCACAAGGAGGAACTGTTTATAAACCTGCTATTAGCAATGAAGAATGTGTTACAGATACTTATCGCCTTAAATGGAAAGAAATCTCAGATTCGGTACAAAAAAATAGCAATTTGTCTAAAGATACCAACTGGATTATCATTGGCGAAAGCCATGCATTTACTGAGAATCTGTTACAGGAATTAAAAGAAAATAAAAATGATTTCTTTTGGATAAAAGTCCAAACCGAAACTACTTTTATAAATAAAATTAAGCCAGAGTTTAGCGTAACTTCTAAAACAGAAGCCAACGAATGGGCTGGTATTATTGATAAAATTATAAACTTTAAAAGCCGTGATAACAGTAACGACTGGAAACTGGCTTTTATAACACCCGGAAATGATATAATTGATACTGAATTTGATTTGCCTGCGCTTGAATATGGAGTAAGCAATGGAACAGGATTACTTATACCATTGATGCAGGCGCTCAAAAAAAATGCACTTGTTTTACCCGTATGGATCGTTACGGCTCAGTCTCAATATATTCCTGATTATAATACTGCTATAAACCTGAAACAGGCTCCGGTTTGGGGATTTTCAAAAACACTATTCTTGGAACATCCTGAATTGAGAGGCGGATTAATTGACATGGATTTAGAAACAAAACCATCTGTTATTCTGCATAAAATTGCTGTTTCCGGTACGGAACGTAGTATTGCCTTAAGACAAAACAAATCCTATATTGAATATATTGCTCCACAGGAAAAAGTCACAATACATAAAGCTGCAGAACTGCGACCAGATGGCGCCTATATTATCACAGGAGGTTTAGGAGGTCTTGGTTTAAAATGTGCCAACTGGATTTTAAATAAACGAGGAAAACACCTCGTATTGATAAGCAGGAAAACAATTCCGCAAGCTCATCTTTGGCCGACCATTACCGAAGATAATCCTGATTATAACATTATTCAACAGCTTTTAGTATTACAGGATAAAGGCGCTACAGTTGAGGTTATTTCTTTGGATATAAGAGATACTACAGCATTAAACCAATTATTTGAAGGACTTGACAAAAAGAAAATACCTGTAAGAGGAATCATCCATGCAGCTGGTGTAAACTGGTTTAGCAAAGTGATGAATTTGGACAGAAATGACTTTTTAGAAACTCTAAAAACAAAAGTATCATCATCATGGGCGCTGCATCAGCTAAGCTTAACAATGGATTTAGATCTGTTTGTACTATTCTCATCCGTTTCCGCTTTGTGGGGTTCTGTAGAATTAAGCCATTACACGGCAGCAAATCATTTTATGGATATGCTAAGTCTTTACAGATGGCAGCGTGATTTACCATCCTTAAGTATAAACTGGGGTCCGTGGGCAGAAGTAGGAATGAGCGCCGAAGAAAAAGAATCAGATTTACTTAAAAAATTAGGATTTAATTTAATGCCTTCGGATGCAGCTTTGGCAGCTATGGAAAGTGAGTTGGTTTTGAAAGCGCCGCTTTCATTGATAGCTAATATTGATTGGAATAAATTTAGCACTTTTATAGACTTTTCATTACAGCCTTCTCTTTTTTCAGACGTTTTTACACACACTGAAGAAGAGCAAATATTTATTAGCGGCAGTATTAAACTTATACAAGAAAGTAGTCCTGAACAGGCAAGAGAATTAATTGAAAGTGCTGTTAGAATTAAGCTTAGAAATGTAATGCTTATTGAATCTTTTGATAAAATTGAAGGAGATCAACGATTTAACTTTCTAGGTATGGATTCGCTTATGGCCCTACACTTTGTTGCAGAGCTGGAGCAATATTTTGGCTGTCAGCTACCTAGTACATTAGCCTATAATTACCCAACCATTAATGCAGTAAGCGACCATATATTTTCTCTAATTTATAAAGTAAGAGAGAATGAACAGCAAATCTCCGTTACAGAGGAGATCACGGAACAGGAATTAGTAAATACTGTAGAATTAAAGGAAGAATCTGGAACTTTATTTAAACTAATAAAAACAGCAACTGCAAAGATTAGGTTAAAAATATATTGTTTTCCTTATTTGGGTACAGGATCGTCGGTGTATGAAAAATGGGCCGAAATGTTTGAAAATGATGTAGAGTTAATTGCCATACAGCCTCCAGGACGTGAAGAACGAAGTGATGTAAAACCTTTTATCTCCATGCCAGAGCTTATAGAATCACTGCTTTTTCATTTTGAAGAACCAGAAGAAGATTTTGTATTTTTTGGACACAGTTTTGGAGCAATTATGGCTTATGAATTTTATACAGCTCTAAAGCGAAATAATAAAAGACTGCCTTATAAATTGTTTCTTTCTGCCTGCGAAGCACCAATAAAACCTTCAGAAAGTAGATTGCATGAGTTGTCTGATACTGAATTTATTGAAGAAATGATAGTTAAATATGAAAACTCAAAAGATGTACAGGCTAGAAAAATAGCACTCAACGGCAATGTTTCACTCGTAAGAGCAGATGTAAAGATACTAGAAACTTATATCTCTGTCAAAGAACTTATAGATATCCCAGTTGCTGTAATTGCTGGAAGTAATGATCACATTGTTGGGATTGATAAGGTCAAAAGCTGGATAAACTTGTCCAGCAATAATTTTTCAATTCATTATATAAACGGAGACCATGAACTAATCAAACATCACAGCCGAGAAATAATTGAAGTCATTAAAGAAAGTGTAAATTATACCACTACTAAGTTATATAACCACTTAGAAAATTAATATTATTATAAA
>NNBV01001312.1_pt1 | contig 17450 bp, 15 predicted proteins | sample 1173771 | NCBI WGS metagenome assembly NNBV01 (sample SAMN07173938, study PRJNA388173) | plant metagenome | isolation source: symbiotic tissue sample KVS11 | place: Norway: Troms, Kvaloya island | reverse complement strand
GATTGGCAGTCGCGTCGCGCGCCGAGAAGGTCGCTGCCACCGCCGTCTTGCTCAGCCAGGGCCAGCGTCGGCGCAGATGCGGGGGGCCAAGCCGCTCGACGGCGAGCCCATGGGATTCCGAAACCTGCGCATAGCCGTCGAGCTTCGCCTGTTCCTCTTCGTTGAAGGCGCAGTAGAGATGGCCGGTCTGCGCGAACTCGCAGTCCTCGCCGATCAGCGTGCCCATCTCTTCCCACAGCGACTGCGAGCGCAGCGACAGCGGATATTGCGCGGGAAAGCGGCCCTGGAGCCGCAGATTGCCGAAATTCGTGCCGCTCGACTGGGCCCCGACGACGCCCTTCTCGAACATCACGACGCGCTGCCCGCGCTTCGCCAGGAAGAAGGCGGTCCAGGCCCCGATCAGCCCGCCGCCGATGATGGCGACGTCGGCGCTTGCCGCCGTCATGGCGCGACATCGCTGGCGGCCGCCAGCACGATCGGCTTGACCGGGGCCTGGCCGCGCAGGCGGCCCGCCGTCGCGCCGTCCGCCCCGGAAACACCGGCGACGATCTCCTGAAGCGCGGGACCGCAGACCCGCCCCTGGCAGCGCCCCATGCCGCAACGGGTCATCGCCTTGACCCGGTTGACCTCGATCGGGCCCAGCGCCTGGCCCATCGCCTGGCGCACGACGCCGATCGTGACGTTCTCGCACCGGCACAGGATGGTCTCGTCCGCCTGCGCCCTGATCTGCGCGACCGGCCAGGCGAAAGCGCGGGCGAGGCCACGCTGGAAGGCGCGCAGCCGCGCGACGCGGCGTGCCAGTGACCGGATGGCGCCGATGTCCTGCGGCGCCCCCAGATCGGACGCGATCGCATGGGCGGCCAGCGCGCCGCTGGCCTCGGCCGCGTCCGCGCCGCCGATGGTGGCGCCGTCGCCGGCCAGATACAGCCCCGGCCGGCTGCGGCCGAAAGCATCTGTCTTCGGCAGGAAGAGCCGGAAATCCTTGTCATAGCCGAAGCTCGCCCCGGCGAGGTCGGCAAGCTGCGTCTCGGGCTTCAGCCCATGGCCGAGCGCGACCGCGTCGCAGGCGAAGCGCCGCTCACGACCCTGGCTGTCACGCAGTCGCAGCGCCTCGACATGGCCGTCGCCCTCGATCGCGAGGGGCGTCACCCCGTGCAGCAGCGGCGTGCCCGCCCGCATCGCCCCGGTCATGTAGGCGAGGCCGCGCAGCAGCGTGCGCGGCGAGCGTGCCAGGGCGGGAAAGGCCGCCGCCTTGGCGCCAAGCGGGGTCGTGTCGGCGATCACCGCGACCTCGGCGCCCATCTCGCGATACTGCTTGGCGGCCAAGGCCAGCAGCGGGGAGGAACCGACGAAGGCGACGCGGTGGCCGATCAGGCAGCCCTGGTCCTTGAGCGCGACCTGTGCCCCGCCGAGCGTGAAGACGCCGGGCAGGGTCCAGCCCGGCACCGGCGCGACACGGTCCATCGCGCCGGTCGCCAGCAGCAGCATGTCGGCGTCGACGATGTCGGCTGCGCCGTCGCTGACGACGTGCAGCGTCTTGCCGTCGATGGCCCAGACCAGCGTGCGCGGGCGATAATCGATCTGCCCCTGGAGCCGGGCGAAGCGCGCATGCAGGGCTTCGTATTTGCCGGCCTCGCTGCCCATCAGCCGGAGCATGTCGAGAGCAAGCCCCTCGGAGGGCTGGCGATAGCCCTGGCCGCCGGCCCGCTGGCCTTCGTCGATCAGGATGGGCCGGTGGCCGGCGGCGCACAGGACCGCGGCGGCGCTGATTCCGGCCGGGCCGGCTCCGACGATGACGATCTTACCCATGTGACGGCAACACCGGCGGCGGCTCGGCGAAGAGGGCCATGCCGTCAGTGACCGGCGTCGTGCAGGCGCGCAGCCTGCCGCCATGACCGCTCCAGACCCAGCAATCCTGGCAGGCGCCCATCAGGCAGAAGCCGGCGCGCGGTTCGCCGCCGAATTCATGCCGGCGCAGCATCAGGCCATGGCTCAGCAGCACAGCAAGGATGCTGTCGCCCGCTATGGCGGTCAGCGGTGTCCCGTCGAAGCTGAGCGTCACGGCCGACCCGGACCGTGCGGCCACGCGCTTGAACTGGCCGGCAGCAGGGCTCATGCCGCACTCTCGGTTATATCGCAATGCGATAGAAGCATTCGTATATTGATAGATCGCAGCAAGGCGCTGTCAAGCCTGGGCGTCCCTGCGCCAGGCGCGGCTCAGACCCGCGAGATGGCGTGGGCGGCGGCGATGATCAGCGCGGAGAAGCGCGTCACGACCTCCTCGCGCGTGTAGCGCGAGCAGGAGACCGCGACATTGACCGCGCCTTCCGGTCGGCCGCGATGGTCGAGGATCGGCGCGGCAATCGAGGCGTCGCCGAGATAGACCTCCTCAAAGGCGGTGGCATAGCCCTGCGCTGCCGCCTGCCTGATCTTGTCGCGCAAGGCGTCGCGCTGCCAGACCGTCGAGGGCGTATGCGCCTTCAGATCGGAGGCGTCGATCACCGCCATCGCCTCGTCTTCGGGCAAGCGCGACAGCATCGCGATGCCCGGCGCCGTGCAATAGGCCGGCATCCGCGTGCCGATGATGACGTCGGTATTGAGGACGTGCCGGCTGAGAAAGCGCGACACGAAGATGATCTCCGGCCCTTCGCGCATCGTCAGATTGACCGTCTCCTCGGTCTCCTTGCTGAGATGCATCAGATAGGGCATCGCGCGATCGACGAGGCGGCTGCTGCGAATGAAGTGATAGCCGAGGTCGAGCGTCTTGGCGGTCAGTTCGAAGCGCTTGGTCTCCGCGTCCTTGTGCAGGTAGCCGAGCCGCGTCAGCGTATGCGTGAAGCGCTGCGCCGCGCTCAAATCCATGCCCGTTTCCGAGGCGACCTGCGACAGGTTGAGCGTCTGGTGCTGCCGGCCGAAGGCCGAGAGCACCCGGAAGGCCTTCTCGACCGAGTTGACCATCAGCGCGCCGTTCTTGCCGCGAGCCTCGCTACGCGCGCGCTGGTCGCTTTCGGCGCTCGCGCCGCTGCGCTCGCTCGTCTCGGGCATGGACATCGAAGGTTCTCCTCAGCGGATCAATGGCTGCCGCATGCGCCCTTGACAAGGTGGCGAATTCCTGACGATTATTCAATAGAAGTTATCGCATAACGATAATAGCGCATCGGAGAGTGCCATGAAGGACTTCATCCTCAGCGAGGTTCGCGGCCCGGTCGGGATCCTGACCCTGAACCGTCCCGACAAGCTCAACGCCTGGAACGCGCCGATGCGGTCGCGCCTAATCGAGGCGCTGGAGGAGCTGGAGGCCAACGAGGCCGTGCGTGCGATCATCCTGACCGGCGCGGGCGACCGCGCCTTCGGGGCCGGACAGGACCTCAACGAGACCAAGACCTTCGATTCGGATAAGGCCGAGCTCTGGATGGGTGAGTGGGAGCGCCTCTACGACCTGATCCGCTCGCTCTCGAAGCCGATCATCGCGGCGCTGAACGGCGTCGCCGCCGGCTCCGCCTTCCAGGTCGCGCTGCTCTGCGACCTGCGCGTCGGCCATGATGGCGTCACCATGGGCCAGCCCGAGATCAATTCCGGCATTGCCTCGGTGACCGGCCCCTGGATCATGCGCGAGATGATCGGCATCGCCCGCACCATCGACCTGACCCTGACCGGGCGGATGATGGCGGCCGATGAGTGCTTCCGCATCGGCCTGATCAACCGCATCGTTCCCCAGGACAAGGTGATGGAAGCCGCGCTGGCGCTCGCCACGGAACTCGCCGGAAAGCCGCCTGTCGCGATGCGTCTCAACAAGGCCCGCTTCCGCGAAGTCACCGAGGCGAGCTTCCGCGAGTGCCTCAAGGCCGGCATCCGCAACCAGCGCGAGGCCTACGCCACCGGCGAGCCGGCGCGGATGATGGAGGAATTTCTCGCCAAGCGCGCCGCCAAGAAGAGCGCCTGACGCGAAACGACGACCGAACGACCACGGGGAAATGCGGAAAACCGCTTGAACGGGAGAGAACGATGACCAGCAGCACCATCACCAAGCCCAACCGGCGCCACCTCCTGCAGCTGGCCGGCGGCGTCGCCGCCGGCGCGATGGTCGGGCCGGCCCTGATCGGGCAGGCTCGCGCCGCGACGCAGATCATCGTGGCCGATCCCGGCGGCCCCTTCGGCCCGGCCTTTCGCAAGGCCTTCTACGATCCCTTCGAGAAGGCGACCGGCAACAAGGTGGTCAACGTCGCACGCGAGGCCGAGCCGACCGCCCAGTTCAAGGCGATGGTCGAGACCAAGTCCTACACCTGGGACGTCTGCACGCTGACGCTCTCGGCCCGCGACATCCTCGCCGGCCAGGGTCTGCTCGACCCGATCGGCTTCACGCATGCCGACGTGCCCAAGCTGATGCCGGAGGCGATCTCGCCGCTCTACATGGGCACGGACGTCTATTCGACCGTCTTCGCCTACCGCACCGACCGCGTGAAGAATGCGCCTGCGAGCTGGGCCGATTTCTTCAATGTCGAGAAGTTCCCGGGCCGCCGCGCGCTGCGCAAGAACCCGATCGACACCCTCGAGCAGGCGCTGCTCGCCGATGGCGTGCCGCTCGACAAGCTCTACCCGCTCGATGTCGACCGCGCCTTCAAGGTCCTCGACAAGATCAAGCCGCATGTCGCGGTCTGGTGGACCGGCGGCGCCCAGTCGACGCAACTGCTCCAGAGCGGCGAGGTCGACATGCTGCCGGGCTGGAACGCCCGCCTGCAGGCGGCGATCGACGGCGGCACGCCGGCCAAGATCGTCTGGAATCAGGGCCTTTACTCGATCGAGGGTTGGGGCCTGCCCAAGGGCGGGCCGAAGGCCGATGTCGCGCGCCAGTTCGTGCGCTTCTGCTCGGACCCGAAGGCACAGGCCGCCTTCACTGAGATTCTGGCCTATGGCCCGACCAATCTCGACGCCTACCAGACGATTCCGGCCGAACGCGCCAAGGTGCTGCCGACCTCGCCAGAGAACCTGAAGCAGATGGCGATCGCCAACGAAGCCTGGTGGAGCGCCAACCGCGCCAAGGTCTCCGAGCGCTTCAACGCCTGGCTGCTGACCTGATCGCGATGACGACCAAGGCCGACATGCCCGACACCGCCGCGACGAAGAGCAGGCTCGTCGTCGAGGGCAAGCTCGTCATCGAGGGATTGTGCAAGCGCTACGGCGCGACCACGGCCCTCGAACCGAGTTCGCTCAGCGTCGCCGAGGGCGAATTCCTCACCTTGCTGGGGCCTTCGGGCTCCGGCAAGACGACGCTGCTGCAGTTGATCTGCGGCCTCGTCGAGGCCAGCGAGGGCAGGGTGGTGATCGACGGGCGCGACCAGTCGCAGATGCCCGTCCACCAGCGCGACATCGGCCTCGTCTTCCAGCACTACGCGCTGTTTCCGCATCTCACCGTTGCCGAGAACATCGCCTTCCCGCTGAAGATGCGCGGCCGCCCGGCCGCCGAGATCGGCAAGCGCGTCACGGACACGCTCGCGATGGTCCATCTCGGTCATCTCGCGAAGCGCTTTCCGCGCGAACTCTCCGGCGGACAGCAGCAGCGCGTCGCGCTCGCCCGCTGCTTCGTCTACCAGCCCTCGATCATCCTGATGGACGAACCGCTCGGCGCGCTCGACAAGAAGCTGCGCGAGCACATGCAGATCGAAATCAAGCGGCTGCACCGCGAGAGCGGCGCCACCATCGTCTATGTCACGCATGATCAGGAGGAAGCGCTCGCCATGTCCGATCGCATCTGCCTGATGAACCATGCCAGGATCGAGCAGCTCGGCACGCCGCGCGACATCTACGAGCGCCCTGCGAGTGCATTCGCGGCCGATTTCATCGGTATCTCCAACATCTTTCGCGGTCGTTGGGACGGCAATGGCTCGCTCGAGACCGCCCATGGCCGCTTCGCCTTGCCAGAAGGCGCGCAGAGCCCGGGCGCCGAGCCCGCGCTCGTCGTCCGCCCCGAACATCTGCGGTTGGGCGCGCCCGACGGCAATGCCGTCACCGGCCGCGTTAGCGAGATCGTCTATGCCGGCTCCGAGACCCGCGTGATCGCGACGCTCAGTGACGGCGCCCCGCTCGTGCTGCGGCTTGGCCCCGACGACGCGGTGCCCGCCATCGACGACCAGATCGTCGCCGGCTGGGCCCGCGACAGGGCGGTTCTCGTCGCATGAGCGTGGCCGCGACATCGGGCACGATGCGCGAGAGCGCGCGCGGCTTCCGTTTCGGTGCGCTCTGGCTCGCCGTTCCCGGCCTGCTTTTCCTGGCGGTTTTCTTCGCCTGGCCGGTCGCGCAGCTCCTGGGCCTGAGCCTGTTCGATCCCGACAGCGGGAAGGCCTCGATCGCGACCTATGAGCGGATCGCGGCGACCGACGTCTATCTGCGCGTGCTCGGCATCACCTTCCGGATCGCCGGCTACACCGCCCTGTATTCGCTGCTGATCGGCTATCCGCTGGCCTACTGGCTGTCGCGCCTGCCCGACATGTATCGCGGCCGCATGCTGCTCTTCGTCATGGTGCCGTTCTGGACGAGCTATCTCGTCAAGACCTTCGCCTGGATGATCGTGCTCGGCCGCAGCGGCATCATCAATTCGCTGGCGACCGGTTCGGGACTCGTCGACCAGCCGCTGCCGCTGCTGCACAACGAGTTCGGCGTCATGGTCGGCATGGTCCACGCCATGGTCCCGCTCGCCGTCATGACGATGCTGCCCGTGATGGCCGGCATCGACCGCCGCCTCGTCCAGGCGGCGCAGACTCTGGGAGCCTCTCCGGCGCACGCCTTCTGGCTGGTCTATTTCAAGCTATCGCTGCCGGGCGTCGCCGCTGCAGGGCTGCTCGTCTTCATCTCCTCGCTCGGCTTCTTCATCGTGCCGGCCTTCCTCGGCGGGCGCCGCGAGACGATGCTGGCGCAGCTCATCATCACCCAGGTGCAGGAGCTGCTGAACTGGCCTTTCGCCGGGGCGCTCGCCGCGATGATGCTCGCGGCTGCGCTGATCTCCTGCTGGGTCTATGACCGCGTCTTCGGCCTTTCGACGATCGCGGGCGGTTCCGCGCAGGTCGGGACAGGCCGCATCCGCGATCTCGGCCTCGCCATTCTCAGCCTCGTCGCGAAATTGGCAGGGCTTCTCGGCCAGCTCGCGCAAGCCCTGCTCGGGCGGCGCGGCAGCGCGTTCATCCTGCCGGCGTTCTCATGGCTGGCGATCGGATTTCTGGTGCTGCCGACGCTGCTCGTCATCCCGCTCGCCTTCACCTCCTCGCAATTCCTCGAATTCCCGCCGCCGGGCTACGGGCTGAGCTGGTTTCGCACCTATTTCGAGTCGGATCTCTGGATCCAGGCGACGATCCGCTCCTTCCTCGTCGCTTTCGCGACGGCCATCGCGGCGACCGCGATCGGCGGCTTCACGGCCCTGGCGCTCGCCAACAGCCGCACGCGCTGGAGCGGGCTGATCTTCGCCTTCTGCCTCGCGCCTATGATCGTGCCGCGCATCATCATCGCGGTCGGGCTGTTTTACCTCTTCGCGCGCATCGGGCTGGTCGCGACCGATCTCGGCCTGATCATCGGCCACACCGTTCTCGCCATTCCCTTTGCGCTGGTCACCATGGCCGCCGTGCTGAAGAGCTACGACCAGCGGCTCGACCAGGCGGCCGCCACGCTCGGTGCAAACCGGCTGAAGACGCTGACGGGCGTCACCATCCCGCTGGTCAAGGGTGGGCTCGTCGCCGCCTTCCTGTTCTCCTTCATCACCTCCTTCGACGAACTCTCCATTGCGATCTTCGTCAGCGGCGGCGTCAAGACCACTTTGCCCAAGCAGATGTGGGACGACATGATCCTGCAGCTCAACCCGACTTTGGCGGCGGTTTCCGTGGTCGTCTTCATCGTGGTGACGCTGATGCTGCTGGTGGCGGAACGCTTCCGCTCCTCATCCTCTTCCGCTTCCTGAATTTCGTGCGAACCGAACGACCGACCATGATTCCCAGCGACGACTACGGCTTTGTCGATCTCCTGACGCAGTGCGCTGCCCGCGATCCCGGGAAGATTTACGCCCGCTATTGCGGCGAGCCCGTTGCCTATGGCGAGATCGAACGCAGCTCCGCCGCCTTCGCCGCCCATCTGCGCGAGCGCGGCCTCAAGACTGGCGACCGGGTCGCGGTGATGATGCGCAACTCGGTCGCGACCATCGCCGTGGTCTTCGGCCTGGCGCGCGCCGGCATCGCCTGGGTGCCGGTCAACGCGCAGCAGCGCGGCGAGGGCCTGCGCTACCTGCTGACCCATCCGCAGCCGAAGCTCATCGTGGTCGATGGCGATCTCGCCGCGCTGGTCGAGGAAGCGCTGTCCGGCGGATCCGCCCCGCCGGTGCTGCGGCAGGGTCCCGAACTCAACGCGATCCTCGATGGCTCCGTGAGCTTCGACGAACCCGCGCCGTCGCCCGGCGCCGTCTTCGCGATCATGTACACCTCGGGCACGACCGGGCGTCCCAAGGGCGTCGTCGTCTCGCACCGGATGCTGCGACTGGCGGCGGAAGGCGTCGGCCGCGTCTCGGCCGCGAAGCCCGGCGAGGTGCTGTTTGTCTGGGAGCCGCTCTACCATATCGGCGGCGCTCAGCTTCTGGCCCTGCCGATGATCCGCGACATCACGCTCGCCATGGTCGACCGCTTCAGCGCCAGCCGCTTCTGGAGCCAGGTCAAGGCGGAGGGCGCGAGCCATATCCACTATCTCGGCGGCATCCTGCAAATTCTGCTGAAGCAGCCGGCCGGCCCGCTCGACCGCGACCACGGCGTGCGGATCGCCTGGGGCGGCGGCTGCCCGCCCGACATCTGGCCGCAGTTCCGCGACCGCTTCGGCGTCGAGATCCGCGAATGCTACGGCATGACCGAAGCCTCCAGCATCACCACCTGCAACGATTCGGGCGTGGTCGGCTCGGTCGGAAAGCCGATGCCCTGGTTCAGCGTCAGGCTGCTGGGCGCGGAAGGCACACCGGTCGCATCCGGCGAGCGCGGCGAGATCGTCGTCGACACCGAGATCGCGGGCGCGATCTTCCCCGGCTATCTCGACAATCCAGAGGCGACCGCAAAGGCCCTTCGCGGTGGCGCGCTCCACACCGGCGATCTCGGCTCGTTCGACGCCGCCGGCAATCTCTATTTCCACGGCCGCATGACGGATAGCGTCCGCTGCAAGGGCGAGAACGTCTCGGCCTGGGAGGTCGAGCATGTCGCGGCCGAGCATGGGGATGTCGAGGACTGCGCCATGATCGGCGTGGCCTCCGATGTCGGCGAGCAGGACATCAAGCTCTTCGTCAAGCCGCGCGAGGGCGCCGACATCGATGCGGCCGCGCTATCAGACTGGCTTGGCGCTCGCCTCGCACCCTACCAGAACCCGCGCTACATCGCCTTCGTTGAAGATTTCGAGCGGACGGCGAGCCAGCGCATCATGAAGCACAGGCTCTCGCCCCGGCTCGACGACGCCTGGGACCGTGCCGCCCTGACGATGGCCCGCTGACATGCGCTCCTGCGACATCCTGATCTCGGGCACGGGCTCTTTCGCAGCCCGCATCGCCTTCGACATCGCCGCGGTCGCGGCCGAGCCGGTCGAGGTGATCATCGCCGGACGCAACCGCGGCCGCCTCGACTGGCTGCGCACGGCGGCGAATGCACGCGCGGCCATGTTCGGCAGCAAGGCGCGCTTCACTGCCCATGCGGTCGATCTGCTGGCTCCCGATGCCTCCGACGCGCTGCTGGCGGCGACGAACCCGCGAATCCTTGTCCAGGCCGCCTCGATCCAGACCTCGCAGATCATCGCCCAGAGCGGCAACGCCTGGACGCGGCTGGTCGCCGAGGGCGGCTTGAGCGCGACCGCCGTGTTTCAGGCGCTGATCAGTTCGCGCGTCGCGGCGGCGATCAGCCGGCGGCGCCAGCCTGTCACCTTGCTGAACTGCAGCTTTCCCGACGTGGTCGACGGCATGATCACGGCACAGGGCCATCGGGTCGCCTGCGGCATGGGCAATGTCGCGATCCTGTCCAACGTCTTCGCCGGCTCGGCCACCGTACCGCGCGGAGCGGAGGTCAAGGTGCTCGCGCACTACCAGAACCTCGCCGCCTGGCGTCAGGCGCCTGCCGCACGCGGCGGCCGGCCGCCGCGCGTCTGGATCGACGGGCAGGAGGTCGAGGACGTCTTCGCGCGTTTCGCCGACATCCAGCTCACGCCCGAGCCGGTCATCGAGATTTCCGGCGCCAGCGGGGTGCCGCTGCTGCTGGCCATGGCGGCCGGGCGCTCCTGGAGCGGCCATGTGCCAGGGCCGGGCGGCCTGCCGGGTGGCTATCCGGTGCGGCTCACGGACGGCAGGCTCGAACTCGACCTGCCCGATGGCGTCACCCGCGAGGACGCCATCGGCTGGAATGAGAGGTTCGAACGCGAGAACGGCTTGTCCATGTCGCAGGATGGGACGGCCATCTTCAACGGGCCCCTGCACGCCGAACTCGCGCGCCATGTCCCCGCACTGGCGAGCGGTTTCCATGTTCGCGATCTGGAAGCCGTGTGCCTGGAACTCCTGACCCTGCGCGACCGGCTGATCGCGCTGCCCTGAAGGCGACCGCCGGCCTATCGGCCCAGATACAGCGCGAGGCGTTCGGCTGCGTTCTTCAGATGCGTTTCGGCGGCCGTGCGGGCGGCTTGCGGATCGCGCGCGACGATCGACTCGAAGATCGCCTGATGCTCGCCCTGCACCATCTGCGCCATGCCGGCGAGGCGCGCGGTGTTGGCGCGGGCCGTGCGGATGAAGCTGCGAACGCGCCGGTCGAGGAACTCCGAGAGGTCGCGGAAGAACGGGTTTCCGGTGGCATCAATGATGGCGCGATGGAAGGCGACATCCTCATCGACACCGGATTCGCCGCGGTCGATCGCGGCCTGCATCGCCTCCAGCCGGGTGCGGATCACCGCAAGGTCGGCCTCGCTGTGCCGCTCGGCCGTGTGCTCGGTCGCCGACGCCTCGACCGCCATCAGGAGTTCGACGATGTGGCGCAGTTCGGCCTTGTCGGAAAAATCCGCGACGTCGAGCCGGAAGACCGAACTCGACCCCGGTTCGGCGACGAAGGCGCCGGCCCCCTGCCGCGACAGCACCAGCCCGTCATGCTTCAAACGCCCGACGGCCTCGCGCACGATCGGGCGGCTGACGCCATAGGTCGCCGCGAGCTGCTGCTCGGTGGGCAGGCGCTCGCCGGCCTGAAGGCGGCCCGATGAAATCTCGTCGCGCAGCCGGAGCGCCAGCGTGTCGGCGAGCGAGGGGGCCCGTCCCAGAATGTCACGCAGCTCGGATCGGCTTCTGTCGGCGACCATGGGGCTCAATCAGTTCCTTTAGCTGGCGATATGCAGGCCGCCATTGACGTGAACGGTCTCGCCGGTGACGAACCGTGCCAGATCGGAGCACAGGAAGGCAACGACGCCGGCGACCTCTTGCGCGGTTCCGAGCCGCTTCATCGGCGTGTTCTGGATCAGTTCCGGTTTTTTGGCGATCAGCGGCTGCACCATCGGCCCCTCGATCAGACCGGGCGAGACGGCGTTGACGCGGGTGCGCGGCGCCAGCTCGAGCGCCAGCGACCGCGTCAGGCTGAGCACGCCGCCCTTGGCCGCCGCGTAATGAGCATGGGCGTAGCTGCCGCGATGGCCGGCCATCGAGGCGATGTTCACGATGGCCGAGCCTTCCGCCAGATGCGGGATGGTGGCGCGGCAGGAATGGAACACGCCGTCGAGATTGATCGCGATCGACTGCCGCCATTCGGCCTCGCTCATCTCGCTGACGAGACGGTCGCGATAGAGCCCCGCCGCCGTCACCAGCAGGTCGATGCGGCCAAACCGCGCGACGGTGGCCTCGACCGCGCGCTCCGCATCGCTCGCCTGCGCCACATCCTGCCGCAGCGCCAGCGTGCGCACGCCGCCCGGATCGAGCTCACGGGCGAAGGCGCTCACACCCTCGCCATCGAGATCGGTCAAGACGCAGGCCGCACCATGCTCGTGGAAGAGCGTCGCGATCGCACGGCTGATCGCGCCGTTAGCGCCCGTCAGCAGCAGCACCTTGTCTGAAAAGTCGATCACGACACGTCCTCAGGTCATCAGCCAGCCGCCGGCCACGTCGCAGACCTGCCCGGTGACGAAGGCGGCGTTGTCGGAGGTCAGGAACAGGCAGGTCTGGGCGACATCCTGCGGGCTGCCGAGCCGGCGCAGCGGCGTCGCCATCCGCGCCGCCTCGTTGGCCTCGGGCGCCGTGCCGCGCATCAGCGGCGTGTCGATCCGGCCCGGCGCCACCGCATTGACGGTGATGCCATCCGGGCCGAGTTCGCCCGCGAGATGCTTGGTGAAGCCGATCAGCGCCGCCTTGGTCGCGGCGTAGTGGACGCCGACGATGTCGCAATAGGTCTTGCCCGCGACCGAGGAGACGCTGACGATCGCGCCGCGCCCGGCGGCGCGCATCGCCGGCACGACCGCGCTGGCGCAGAGAAACGCGCCGGTCAGGTTGACGTCGAGCACCCTGCGCCACTCGGCGGCGCTCATCGCGCCCAGCAGGGCGCGCTTGCCGTCCGCGCCGGATTTCGGCGAGATTCCGGCATTGTTGATCAGCACGCCGATCGGTCCGAGCGCGTCCGCGATGCGTGCCACGGCCGCGTTGACCGAAGCCTCGTCGGCGACATCGGCCGAAACGGCCAGCGTCGTCGCCCCCCGGAGACGGGCGGCCTCGGCCGCGGCTGCCGCCAGCGCCGGATCATGGTCGAGATAGGCGACGCTGGCGCCGGCTGCCGCATGGGCGTCGGCGATCGCCTGGCCGATGCCGCGCCCCGCGCCGGTGACGAGCACGACCTTGCCGCGATGGCTGGTCATTTGGCGACCTCGAGCATGATCTTGCCGAGATGGGCGCTCGATTCCATCAGCTCATGCGCCTTGCGCGCCTGCTCCAACGGGAAGGTCGCGTGGATGATCGGCCTGACGGTGCCGGTCTCCAGCAGCGGCCAGACATCGCGGCGCAAATGAGCGGCGATCTCGGCTTTGAGCGCGACCGAACGGGCCCGCAGCGTCGAGCCGGTCAGGGTCAGCCGCCGCAGCATGACGTTCATCAGATCGAGATCGGCCTTGCTGCTCTGCAGGAAGGCGATCTGCACCAGCCGCCCCTCCAGCGCCAGGATGTTGAGATTGCGCTGGATATAGGGACCGCCGACCATGTCGAGCACGACATCGACGCCCCGGCCATCGGTCAAGCGCTTGACCTCCGCAACGAAATCCGTGGCGCGGTAGTCGATGGCTTCGGTGGCGCCGAGCGAACGGCAGAAATCGCATTTCTCGGCCGAGCCCGCCGTCGCATAGACTGTCGCGCCGGCGTTCTTGGCGAGCTGGATCGCGGTCGAGCCGATGCCGCTGGAGCCGCCATGGATCAGGATCGTCTCGCCCTTCTTGAGGCGCCCGCGCGTGAAGACGTTGTCGTAGACGGTGTAGTAGGTCTCCGGCAGCCCGCCGGCCTCCAGCAGCGAGAGCGGCTTCGGCACCGGCAGGCAGAGCGGCTCGTCGGCCACCGCATATTCGGCGTAGCCACCGCTGATCACCAGCGCGCAGACGGCCTCGCCGATCCGGCTTGCGGCGACACCGTCCCCGACAGCGACGATATGGCCTGAGACTTCGAGGCCGGGAACCTGCGTCGCGCCGGGGGGAGGCGGATAGCCGCCGGCCCGCTGCAGGCAGTCGGGGCGGTTGATGCCGGCTGCCGCGACCGCGATCAGCACCTGGCCTGCCGCCGGCTGCGGCACTGGCGCGGTCTCGATTTCGATCACCTCCGGGCCGCCTGGCCCTGAAAAGCGCACCTGCTTCATCGTCTGCGGCAATGCCATGATCGTCGTCTCTCCCTGAATGCGGGCATGTTTTGTCGCCGGTGCAGGTTCCGCAAAAGTGGTTTGCACTGTTCAGAGCCTGCTCCGGCGCGGGCTCGATCACCCTTGTGGCGTTCGCCCTGCCTTGGTTCAAGCGTTAGCAAAACTCCACTTGTCAGGCAACTTGGTTATCTGCATTATCCGGCCGCTGGCGAAACGTCCGGCCGGGCCCATCAGGCGATGGGGACCGCAAGAAATACTCGTGACAGCGGTCCCAGGGAGGACATGATGAGGTTCGTAACGTGCGCGGCGCTGGCCGCGGTATTGGCATTGTCGGCCACGCAAGCCGCAGCCCAGGTCAAGATCGGCGCGCTCTACCCCTTCTCCGGCGGCCTCGCGCTGCTCGGCGACGAAAGCTACCGCGGTCTCGAGATCGCCATCGAGGAGCGCAACGCTGCCGGCGGCCTCAAGGGTCAGAAGATCGAGATCGTCAAGGGCGATGCGGTCGAGCCTAACCAGGCGGTGGGCGAGGCGCGCCGCCTGACCTCGGTCGACAAGGTGCCGGTGATCTTCGGGACCTATTCCTCATCGCTCTCGATCGCGGCGACGCAGGTCGCCGAGCTTGCCGGCGTTCCCTATTTCGAGCTCGGGGCGATCTCGGACCCGATCACCGAGCGCGGCTTCAAGAACGTCTACCGCACCAACCCGACGGCACGCGATTTCGCCGCCCGCATGGTCGACGCGGTCGGCGAGGCGATCGCGCCGGCGCTCGGCGTCGACGCCAAGTCGCTGAAGGTCGCGATCATCCATGAGGATTCGCTCTACGGCCAGACTGTCGCCGGCTACCAGACCGCCCGCGCCAAGGAGAAGGGCGTCACCATCGTCGAGACGCTGCCCTATTCGGCCAAGTCGGTCGACCTGACGCCGGTGATCCTGCGCCTCAAGACGGCTGGCGCCGATGTCGTGTTGCAGACCTCCTACCAGAACGACACCGCGCTGTTCTTCCGCCAGATGAAGGAGCAGGGTTTCAAGCCGAAGGCCATGATCGGGGCCGGCGGCGGCTATTCGCTGCGTGACACCATGTTGGCGGTCGGTGCGGAGAACATGGAAGGCGCGCTCAACGTCGACTTCACCCAGTACCGCACCAATCCCAAGGCGGCGCCCGGTGTCGACGCATTCGTCAAGAAGTACCAGGCCAAATACGGCACCGCACCGCGCTCGGGCCACTCGCTCGCCAACTACATGGGCGCGCAGATATTCCTCGACGCGATGGAGAAGGCCTCTGATCTGAAGGCAGCTTCGATCCGGGCTTCGGTGATGAAGGTCGATGTGCCCGTCGGCTCCACCCCCACCGGCTGGGGCGCCAAGTTCGCCGAGAGCGGCCAGAACAGCCGCGCCGTGCCGTTCCTGATGCAGTGGCAGGGTGGGGAACTCGTGACCGTGTTCCCGGAAGACGCCGCCGTCGCGAAGATGAAGGTCGGCATCGGCGCCAACTAGGCGCCGACGATCCCGTCCCGCCACCGGGATAGTGAGGGAGATCGAGGGCCGCTGAACGCGGCCCTCTCATGCCCCACGCCCGACCCCCTTTTTCGACCGATCCGACTTCGGAGACGCCCTTCATGGACGTGCTTGTCCAGTTGCTGCTCAACGGCATCATGCTCGGCAGCATGTACGCCATCATCAGCGTCGGCCTGACGCTGATCTTCGGCATCGTCCGCGTCGTGAACTTCGCCCATGGCGAGTTCCTGATGATCGGCATGTACGCGACCTATCTGCTTGCAGCCAAACTCGGCTGGCACCCATACGTCTCGGCCGTGCCGATCGTGCTGCTGCTGTTTTGCGTCGGTGCGCTGGTGCAGCGCTTCATCATCCAGCCGCTGCTGAATGCCGACGAGCACATCCAGATATTCGCCACCGTCGGACTCTCGACCGCGCTGGTGAACCTCGCGCTGATGATCTTCGGGGCCGATCTCTATTCGGTCTCGACGCCCAGCGCCCGCCAGTCGGTTTCGTTTGGCGGCTACACGGTTCTGTCGGGGCAACTCGTCATCCTGGCCTGCGCGCTGGCGCTGGTCGCCGGCCTGCATCTCTTCATGCAGAAGACGCCGCTCGGCCGCGCCATCCGCGCCACCGCGCAGAACCGTAATGCGGCGCTGCTGATGGGCGTGCGGGTCGACCGCATCTACATCATCTCCTTCGGACTGGGCGCGGCCTGCGTCGGGCTCGCCAGCGCGCTGGTGATGCCGCTGTTCCCGGTCACGCCGACGATCGGCTCCTATTTCGTGCTGACCGCCTTCGTTGTCGTCGTGCTCGGCGGCATGCGCAGCATGTATGGCGCCTTCGCCGGCGCGATGATCATCGGCATCGTTGACAGCCTTTCGGGCTACTACATCGCGCCCGACCTCAAGGAGGTCGTCTATTTCGCGATCTTCATCCTGATCCTGATCTTCAAGCCGACGGGCCTGTTCGGCTTCGGCCGTGGGACGGAGTGAGCGCATGACCTCCCGCACCGCAACCGCGGCCACCGTGGCGCCGGCCCGGCCGAGCCGGCTTTCCGCCCTGACCCATCCGCGCGTCTATGTCGCGCTCCTCCTGCTCTGCCTGCTGTTGATCATCCCCGCCATCAGCGAGTCGGCCTTCATCATTCATGTCTTCGTGACGATCTGCGTCTTCGCGGGTCTCTCGACCGCCTGGAACATCGTCGGCGGCTATGCCGGCCAGCTCTCGCTCGGCCACATGATCTTCTACGGCATCGGCGGCTACACCACCGCGCTGCTGATCCAGCATTTCGGCCTCTCGCCCTGGATCGGGATGTGGGCGGGCGCGGCGCTCTCGGCCGTGGTCGCGGTCTGCATCGGCTACCCCAGCTTTCGCCTGCGCGGGCCGTTCTTCTCGCTGGCGACGATCGCCTTCCTTGAGGTCATCCGCCTGCTGGCGATCCACTTCCACGGCGTCACCGGCGGCTCGGCCGGGCTGATCGTGCCGCTGAAGATCGGCTGGGCCTGGATGATCTTCCAGGACAAGTTCAACTACCTGATCATCGCCTTCGGCCTGCTGCTGCTGACGCTGGTGGTGTCATACGCGATCCGCAATGCGCGGCTCGGCTACTACCTGACGGCGGTGCGCGAGCGCGAGGACGCGGCGTCCGCCGCCGGCATCAACCCGACCGACGTCAAGCTGAAGGCCGTCGTGATCTCGGCAGCGCTGACGAGCCTGATCGGCTCCTTCCACGCGATGTATACGACCTTCCTCGAGCCGGCGACGATGTTCTCGCTGTCGACCTCGATCGAGGTGGCGATGTTTGCGCTGATCGGCGGGCTGGGCACGGTCGCAGGCCCGCTGCTCGGCACCGTGCTCGTGGTGCCGATCGCGGAACTGGCGCGCGGCTGGCTCGGCGCCTCCGCCAACGGCTTGCACGGTTTCGTCTACGGCACGGTGCTCGTGCTGATCACGCTGACGCTGCCGGGGGGGCTCGTCGGCACGTTCGGGGCCCGCGTCGGGCGCTGGATCGACAGGCTGCCCGGCGGGCGGCCCCGGCCGGAGCAGGAAGCTCCGGCGCTCCGCCAGATCACGGGTGCGCCGGGCGAGACGATGCTGGAGACGAAG
>NNBV01003572.1_pt1 | contig 17512 bp, 10 predicted proteins | sample 1173771 | NCBI WGS metagenome assembly NNBV01 (sample SAMN07173938, study PRJNA388173) | plant metagenome | isolation source: symbiotic tissue sample KVS11 | place: Norway: Troms, Kvaloya island | reverse complement strand
CCATCCGTAAGGTGACACCCACACGGTGTAAGAAGGAGTGTACACGTAACGCACTGCCGGCCATGCAGCCACATTCACAACTGTGGTGCTGGTGGTGGCACCCGCATTTGTTTTTACTTCTTCCTTCGGTTCGATGATGGTTTCCTCTCCGTAAATGTCCTCATCACCAACAATCTGAAGAACCGCTTTATCGGTGCCTTCTTTCTCCAATTCAATCACGGCAATATCCTGATTCTCTGATTCAGTTACTGCTGCCTGCAGAATGAAAGTATGTACTTCCTTATCTGTTTTATCAATCACCCTGATGTAGTCGATTTCACCATCACCATTGAGATCCAGATTGTTTACTTTGTTGTCTTCGGAATTGAGCATCTTTTCGAAATCCTCCGGAGAAGATGCTTTTTTAAACAGTTCAAGTGCACCTTCCAGGCTGAAGTTATCGCCAGGTAAACCTGTTGAGTCCCGCTTTATAAAAGTCTTTGCCTGAGACAGACTTGCTGACAGAAAGAAGCTTATCAGTAAGCTATAGAATAATGTATTTTGTTTCATGGTATTTCTGTTTATCAGGTGTTAGACTATAAATCCGGTGCCGGGTTTAATGGGGATAGATTATAATTTACCAGATGGGATAAGTGGCTGATAGATAAAGCTATCGTAGCAGTTTTGCCTCAGCGGAGAAGATCTTTGGATGCTTATAAGAGATCTATTTCTTTTTCCATTCACCAGGAACGAAATGAAATCTTAGCATATCTGTTTGATTCACCATTCGATCACGGCTTACCATCTAATGGTATTGCCTTTGCGCAAAGCTCTTATGAAGTTTGTTTCGGATGCACGGAAGAGCTTATGCATTTCATTTAAAATTTGTAGGCGTGCATTTAAAATACCTAAAGATCGATCCGCGCAGGGCGGATCGATCTTTAGGTATTTTCTTATCCCATTTTCAATTCGCGCTGGCGCGAATTGAAAATGGGATTTTTCAGCGCGACATTCGGGCTAAACCGGAGATGAACTCTTCCATTCCGCGCCGTGGAGCTATGTACTCCATCAAAGCAGTTGCTCCTGCCTCAATAACAATCATCTATTTATCTAACCAGTCCTTAAACTCCTGAACCCGTTCTCTCGCTACAATAATATCCTGATCATCAGAAGTCTTCAATACCAGTTTCAACCTGCTGTTGGTGTAGCTGATCATGTCATGGATACTATCCACTGCGATGATGTATTTACGATTGATACGGAAAAAGCGTGCCGGATCAATGATGCCCTCCAGCTGATCCATAGTAAAATCAAGTATGTGTTTGCGTCCATCTCTTGCCTGCGCGAAAGTGGTTTTCTCCAGGCTGAAAAAGAAAAGGATTTCTGACACCTCCACCGACTTGAGGTGCTCTCCTACTTTGATTACAAAGCGTTCCTTGTATTTCTTAGTCAACATCTGCATGGCATAACCAATGCTTTCCATCATCTTCTGCGGAGAAACGCCTGTAACACTCATTAATGAATCAAACTTCCTGAAGGCAGCTGCCAATTCATCTTTATCTACAGGCTTTAATATGTAATCGATGCTATTTACTTTAAATGCTTTGAGTGCATATTCATCGTAAGCAGTAGTGAAGATAACGGGTGATTTCACTTCACATTGCTCAAAAATCTGAAAGCTGATTCCGTCTGCCAGTTGTATATCCATCAATATCAGGTCTGGAGTAATGTTGCTTTTCAACCACTCCACTGATCGCTTCACCGAATCAATTTTATCGAGCACTGTACTTCCTGGTTTTAGTTCCTTCACCAGTTTTTCAATACGCGATGCGGCTAGTGGTTCGTCTTCTATAATTAATACATTCATGATTTCGAATTTAAAATGCAGATGAAGATTTACGAATTACGATCACTCATTTGATAGTAAAGGAAGCTTCACTATAAATTTCCCATCTGTATCGGTAATCGTAACTTTTTGTGGTGAGAGAAAGGCATATCGTTTACTAATATTTTCTAAACCAATCCCTTTTGATTCTTCAGAGAGCACTTTCTTAATCTGCAAATTATTCTCCACCACAATAAAAGCATTCTCCTTATATAATTTGATTTGCAAAGGATGTTCTTGCGAAACGATATTGTGCTTGATTGCATTTTCCACCAGCATTTGCACTACTAAAGGGGGAACCAATCCCTGTTCACTGCTCAATTGATTATTTACAATCAGTTTATCGCCAAAACGTATTTGCTGCAGGTAGAGATACGCGTTTACGAATTTCATTTCATCGTCCAGCGTCACCAGCTCTTTACTGCGTGTGTCCAGTACATAGCGATATACTTCGGATAGTTGCTTGATAAATTTGGCCGACTTATCCGCATCTTCATACACCAGGTTGGTGAGTACATTCAAGCTATTAAACAGGAAGTGCGGATCTACCTGGCTCTTTAAGCTCTCGTACTGTGCCATCATGTTTTCTTTCTGATAGCGTTCCGCTTCCACAGCAGCTTCGCGCCAGCGAAGGAGAAACTCACGCCCATGAAGAAAGAAAGAAATGAGAAACGTAATGATCAGCGCGATAAAGATAAAATCATTGTAATTGCTGAATTTCAGGTTCAGCGAATATTCGTATGACCTGGCCAAGCCTATCGCCACAATCACAGTAAAAATCACAGTAGCAATCACGCCTACTACAAACCTCCTTATGGGGGTTTTTACCCAGGATATTTTTTTATCGATAAGGCCAGTGATGTTTTCGTTACCGATCCACATCACTATCCACATCAATGTGGTAAAAGAAGAAGTGATCAGAAACCGCTCCATATCCTTCGCACAGGAATTACAGGATGCATACGTCATCGCTATGGAACCTATACCAGAGAACACGATTATTCGCAAATATTTCTGCACCGACATCTTCTTCACACTACTGTACTTTTAGTTATTACTTTTTCAATTCCACTAAATCGGTGATACGCGTTCCTTCAGCTACTCTCTTTTTATAGGTTCGTATCCAGTAAATTATAAAAGGAGTACCAACCAATGTAGGCCATATCCATTGCCATACATCCGGCACGAAAAGTAAAACATTTACGGAGAATGCCGTAACGGAGGCAATGAATCCGCCCACCATGCGACCAATGTGGTTATATAGCCATCGGTTCTTATCCGCAGGTGGTTTAATGAAAGCGGTGATCTCACCACGCACCGCGAGCAATCCTCCCAGGCAAAAGCCAAATAACAAAAACACTCCACTTCCTCCTGCTCCGTTCATCAGCAGGTACACTCCCCACCCGGCAAAGCCCAGCATAAACACGGCCGTGGCAATGGCTGCCAGCCAATCGTACCACATGACTCCTTTGCCGGAAGACAATTGCTTCTGATAAATTGTGCGATAACCACTCACTGCCAGGTAATAGCTGAGTACAGACACCATCAGCAAAAATGGCTTCCATTTATATACGGACAAGATCACGGCAGAAACAAAGATCCACGTCATCGACCAGAAGAAGATCTTACCAAATAACCGGTGTGCTTTGCCTCCTTTCAACACCGCCATTGCGATAGGCGCTACAATCAACGAGAGTGCTCCGGCAATAATGTGTGTATAGGTCAGAGATTTCATAGTTGCTAATATAGATATTGAGTGTTTAGGAATCAGGGGTTGGGAATTAGGGATTGGGAATTAGGGATTGGGAATTAGAGAAAGACTATTCTATTCTAATTACTAATGCCTGACACCAATGCCCAAATATTATTTGCATTGATTCACCATGCCTTCCGCCATCCCTTTGCCCCACATGGGTGCAAGTAAATTGGGTGATGTGTAGGTACCAAATTTCTCCAGCGATTTGGCAGCTGTAGCACATGCTTCAGTAGTAGATGAGTTGAAGAACTTAGCAACACCATATTGCATCTGCGCCATCAGTCCCAGTGCTCTTGGGTTTTCCGGATTCAGACTCAGCGCCTTGCCATACAACTGCATCGCCTGGCCGGAATACTGAGGGCCGCGTGTAGCTGGATCGACCGTAACACGAATCATCTGGATGAAGCCATCGAGGGCAACAATCTCTGATTCATTTTCATTAATGGCTTTGGCTTTTGTCAATACGGAAGATGCCAGATCCAGGAACTGGTCTTTCTTTGCTCCGTCTTTCTCATTGGTGGCCATTATCAGATATCCGAATGCCGAATAGTAGTAAGGTTCCCATTTGGCCTTCTCTGCTTTACCCACACGCTCCAGTGCATTGATAGCAGATTGATACTCTTCAGGCGTTTTGGATTTATATACCGACTCAATGTTCTTCTGCATCGCGATAGTGTATTTATCCTGAGCGAAAGACATAGTGATAATCATTGTAAGCATTAAAACGAAAAAGGAAGTTTTCATGATGGTAGTGAGTTTATAAAGTTTAGATATCAATATTGAATGACGAAGTACAAATTATAAATTAGGTAACTGGTTCACTGACTTGTTCTTTGATATCGTGATGAACACTCCGGCCAACAAAAAATGTTTAGCTGGCTGCATGATGGCACGCCCGGCATATACTCCTTCAGCATTGGGCGTTGTGCTGTATTCATATCCGAATACATTATTACGGGCAAGCAGGTTAGTGCACGACACATAAATAATCAGCCAGTTCTTTGGCAGGTAGCTGATGTTGGCACTCAGATCCTGATAAGAAGGTGTGCGGTCTTTATTGAACTGATCATTGTTCGGATTGTAGTACGGACGTGGTGAGCCGTAAGAATACGTAACTCCTATCTGTGATTTGATCGCATTCACAAAATATTTGTACACGACAGAGAAGTTATGTCTGGATGCATAGCTGGGCATGACGGAGTAAGGAAAGTTCAAATAGTTGCGCTTCGTATCAAGAAAAGAATACGACACCCAGTAATCTACATTCTTCAGGGTCTTGCTGTCTCTCCAGAAAAGCTCTACTCCTTTCGCATAGCCATGACCATCACTGTTTAACAAAGCAGGATTTCCATTCTCAAACTTCACCAGGTCTTTGTAATTTTTATAGTACGTCTCTACCCGAAAGGTTCTGTTGTTGGTGATGATCTGATAATTAAGAATGAAGTGTTCCGCTTGCTCTGCGTTCAACTCATTGTTCACGCGCACGTATTGGTTCTTTGCTGTCTGGCGAAAGCGACCATAAGCAAAAGAGAACTGGCCATTGCCTCCTGGCTTGTAGGCAATAGAAAGACGCGGATCAACGGAGAGATGCTGAGTAAGACTATTATGTTCCATGCGCGCACCGGCACGGGTCACCAGTTTATTGCTCAGATAATATTCCCCTTCCGCGAAAGCGGCTGAGATGGTTTCATTAAAACCAATCGTTTGTGTTTGAAGTGTGGCTTCATTCTGCTGACTGGCTTCATAGTTCCTTACAATTGCCTCCCCGCCAAAGCGAATTTCCAATTGATCGGAAACCGAATTCTCTAAAGCCACTTTGGTATGCACTCCTTTTTCCACTTCACCCATCGGGCTGCCCTCTACTTTCAAGGCATTGTCATTATACGAATAAGAAGCACCGCTGCGTAACGACCACTTGTCATTCAATGGCTGCTGATAGGTGGCATTGCCATAGCCATAATTGTTGTTCAGTTCATAGAGTTGCTTGCTTTGTGGTTCGGCAATATCATGCTGGTACATGGAGAAGTCGGCATGACTGAATGTGCCATACGTTTTCAATGAACCATTCTTACCTATCAACTGACGATATGCAGCACTTCCTTCTACAGAGGCATACGGTTTATTCCAATCCACACGCTGATTGATCACATTAAAGTAAGGGCGAATGTTGGTGTAGTCGATCTTACCTGTTACCGAAGAGCGATCCCACACCTGTGTATGCGCCAGTTGTCCACCTACAGAAAGAATACCAATGTCGGTTTGATTCATCTCTGCTTTATCTTTTGAATTCAATACCAGGGCAGAAGAAAGCGCCTGACCATATTCAGCCGAGTAACCTCCCGTGCTAAAGCTGGTGCCTTTAAACATGAAAGGCGGGAAGCGTGTGCGTGTAGGGGTGTTGGGTGCTGATACATCGTAAGAGTTCAATACAGCCATTCCATCAATGAAGGTACGCGCTTCCGAATCATCACCCCCGCGCACAAACAAGCGGCCGGTCTCTCCTACTTTGGTTGTTCCCGGCAAGGTATTCAATGCACCAGCGATATCGGCTGTTGCACCTGCAGTGGTAGCAATGTCTACCGCCTTCAGAATCGTTCTGCGTTTATCTTCACCCGCAGTGAACGAACCCGCAGAGATCACTACGGCTTCCATCTGGTTGATCTCTTCTTTCAATGTAATGGTCAGTTGAATAGCAGCACCGGTCAGCTCAACACTTTGCTGAAACGATTTATAACCGATGAACGAAGCCGTGATTACCTGCGCTCCTTTTTCATCCGATGAAAATGTAAATGAACCATCCGCTGCGGAGCTGGTGCCATCATACGAGTTGAGGATAACAATATTAGCACCGGGTATTACCTGGCCGTCCTGATCCATTACTTTTCCGGAGATCTTAGTTTGAGCGAAGGCTCCGGTAAGAACCATCGTCATTAAAAGGGTGTAAAGTGTTTTCATCTTTGGCGCTGTTACGTGAGTAAAGGTGCCGGATGCAGGGAGTGTTTAATAAAGCGAGTTACCGAACTGTAGCGGGAGACGGATGAAGTGTAAGACGCGCGACTCTTTTTGGAATTTCAGACCCTAATCAATACTTTCAGGCACTTTAAAGCCTTACTAAATGAAAAAATTACTCGTAGCCCTGGTGCTGATCAGTCAGATTGCACTGGCCCAGAAAGTGGATCAATACATTACCGAAGCGAACGTAACCCGTGTGATCAAAACCCTCACTGCCGATGACATGATGGGCCGTTCTGCCAAAGATGAGAAGAGCATCAATAAAGCAGCTGCTTTCATTGAGAGTGAATTCAAGAGCATTGGCCTTAAACCTCTTTCGGGATTAAGCAGCTTTCGCCAGGAGTTTTCGCTCTATGAAAATATAGAAGTGACCAGCCTGGTAGTGAAGGTAAATGGTCAGCCTGTCAGTAACAGCAATGTTATTCTCTCTGCTGATGCTGAAAACATTAACCTAAGTTCCACTACGCCGGTTAAGCAAATAGAAAAAGATAAAAGCTTCAGAGCTGCGCTGCGTCCTTTCATGATGGACACCACTACCAAAGTCGTATTCATTGCTCCTGAGTTTGAAAATGACTTCCGTCAGATACAACCTTATCTGGGTGGCACACGCACTATCGAAATTGCTAATCGCAAGAAAGGTGCTACCGTGTATATACTTGGAAGCCCTGCCACGGATTTCACCATAGAGGCGAAGCAAAAACGTACTCCTTTGAAGATGGCCAACGTGGTGGGTGTGCTGGAAGGCAAATCGAAGAAAGAAGAGATCGTTGTGTTCTCTGGTCATTACGATCACATCGGTGTACTCCCTGCGGTTGACGGAGATTCCATTGCCAACGGTGCCGATGATGATGCTTCCGGAACCACGGCCGTAATTGAACTGGCGCGCTACTTCAAAAAATTAAAGAACAATGAACGCACCCTGGTGTTTGTTGCGTTCACGGCCGAAGAGATTGGTGGCTTTGGTTCACGCTATTTCTCGAAGCAACTGAATCCCGATAAGGTGGTTGCTATGTTTAACATTGAGATGATTGGCAAGCCATCAAAGTGGGGACAAAACAGCGCCTTCATTACCGGCTATGAGCGCACCGACTTTGGTGAGATACTCCAGAAAAATCTGGCAGGTACACCTTTCGAATTCAAACCCGATCCATATCCTGAACAAAATTTATTCTATCGTTCCGACAATGCTACACTGGCAAGATTGGGAGTTCCTGCTCACACTATATCTACTGATGAGATTGATATTGATAAATTATATCACTCCGTGAATGACGAAGTGGAATCGCTGAACATGAAGAACATCACTTCCACCATCAGGGCCATTGCACTTAGCTCCAGGTCGATCGTAGACGGAACTGCTACACCAAAAAGAATAGACAAGAGTACCGTTAAGTAAAAGCAGTTGACAATGAGGCAATTGACAAAGGGATCATTTTTGTCAATTGCCTCATTATCAATTGTCAACTGCTCATCATTTCTTAAATTTGCGCTTCAAATTCTATAGAACGAGCGCAAAATGGCCGAATACAGCAAAGAAGAGATCAAGAACATTGAAGTAAAATGGCGTAAGACCTGGGAAGAAAAGGGTGTTTACAAAGTCAGCAACGACACCTCCAAACCCAAGTATTACGTGCTGGATATGTTTCCCTACCCCTCCGGAGCGGGACTTCACGTTGGCCATCCGCTGGGATATATCGCATCTGATATTGTATCACGCTACAAACGCATCAAGGGTTTCAATGTATTGCATCCAATGGGCTTCGATGCATTTGGATTACCTGCAGAACAGTATGCCATCCAAACCGGTCAGCATCCTGCGGTAACTACTGAAAAGAATATCAAAACTTATATAGAGCAGTTGGGCAAGATTGGGTTCTCTTACGACTGGAGTCGGAAAGTGGAAACCAGCGATCCGGAATATTATAAATGGACGCAGTGGATCTTCATGCAGTTGTTCAACAGTTTCTATAACAAGAAGAGCGACAAAGCAGAATCCATCACTACGCTTATTGCCGAACTGGATAAGAACGGGAATAAAAACATCCATGCGGTTTGCGATGAAGACACTCCATTGATCACCGAAGCACACTGGAAGAACTTCAACGAACAGGAGAAAGAAAACTTTCTGCAACATTACCGCATTGCGTACCTGAGCGAAGCCATGGTGAACTGGTGTGCGGCATTAGGAACGGTACTTTCCAATGATGAAGTAAAAGATGGCGTAAGCGAACGCGGTGGCTATCCTGTTGAGCGCAAAAAGATGTGGCAATGGAGTATGCGCATCTCCGCCTATGCAGAACGTTTGCTGACAGGCCTTGATACCATCGACTGGCCGGAACCCGTGAAAGAAATGCAGCGCAACTGGATTGGTAAGAGTGTGGGTTGTGAGTTGAGTTTTAGCCTCATCCCTAACCCTTCTCCGGAGGAGAAGGGAACGACTTTCCCCCTCTCCTCCGGAGAGGGCCGGGGCTACGCCACGGCCGACCCAAAATACTGGTACATCCTAAAACAATTCGGTCGCGACAACAGAAAGAACCCAACAGACGAAGAAGACATCATCTGGCAAGAAGTTCGCAACAGCAACCTTGGACACAAAGTAAGAAGACAACATGCTATTGGTTTGTTCATTGCTGATTTTGTTTGTCTTGATCGAAGGTTAGTAATTGAAATTGATGGCGAATACCATCTTAACAATAAAGAATATGATGATGCACGGACAGCATTCTTACAAGGAGAAGGCTTTGATGTAATCCGCTTCACCAACAACGAAATCAAAACCAATCTTCAAAGTGTCTTAGCAAGAATTAAATCAACTTTAGATAGCAGACCATCTATCAAGAGCAATCCTCCTGAATTTCCCCTCTCCCCCGGAGAGGGCCAGGGTGAGGCCAAACCCACACCAGACGCAATCACCGTCTTCACCACCCGAATCGACACCATCTACGGAGTGACCTTCATGGTAATCGCACCCGAACATGAACTGGTAAACAAGATCACCACCACTGAGCAGAAAGAAGAGATCTCAAAATATGTGGATATAGCGAAAAATCGCAGTGAGCGCGAACGCATGAGCGAAGTGAAACGCATCTCGGGTGCTTTCACAGGCGCATATGTGATTAATCCGTTCAACAATGCAAAGATCCCGGTATGGATTGCCGATTATGTATTGGCCGGATATGGTACAGGTGCAGTGATGGCAGTGCCCAGCAGTGACACGCGTGACTACGCTTTCGCGAAACATTTCAACCTTCCGATCATTAATGTACTGGAAGGTCCTGCCTGTGATATCACCAAAGATAACTTCGAGCCCAAGTCAGGTAAGATGATCAACTCTGATTTTCTTAACGGGCTGGACTGGAAAGTAGCCATTGAAAAAGCTTTGGAGAAAGTAGCGGCATTAAACATCGGCACACGCAAAGTGAACTACCGCATGCGCGACGCCATCTTCGGAAGACAACGGTATTGGGGTGAGCCCTTCCCCGTTTATTTCGAGAACGAAATTCCTAAGTTAGTTGACATCAAAGATCTTCCTGTAACATTACCAGAGATCGATGCTTACAAACCAACCGAGACCGGAGAACCTCCATTAGGAAGAGCGAAAGGATGGAACTATAAAGGGAAGTCTTACGAATTGACAACCATGCCTGGTTGGGCAGGATCAAGCTGGTATTGGTTCCGCTACATGACCACAAAAGAAGAGCGGGCGAAAGAAGTATTTGCTACACCGGAAGCATTAAGCTACTGGAAGGAAGTAGACCTATACATGGGTGGCTCGGAACATGCTACCGGTCACTTGTTGTATTCACGTTTCTGGTGCAAGGCACTGAAAGACCTGGGCTTTGTGAAATCGGAAGAGCCATTTAAGAAACTGATCAATCAGGGACACATACAAGGTGTGAGCAAGTTTGTTCACCGCATTGAAAACTTTGTTAATAAAGATTTTTCGAAAGGAAGAGAATACTTCATCACACATAGCATTGCCAGCCAGATTAAGAAAGGCACACTGGATGATAACGGATGGCGTGATCTGCAATTCAACTTTATCAAGGAATTTTACGGACAGTTGGAATTACTTACGGATGTGGAAGAAGTGTGTCAGAAATACAAAGATCAATTCAACCAGAAGCGATCAGAAATTACTATCACGGATATTCATGCTGACATCAGCATGGTGGATAACGATGTTCTTGCTGTAGACCGGTTCAAACACTGGAGAGCGGAGTACAGCAACGCGATCTTCTACTTCGACAATAGCGGTAAATACACCTGCGGATCGGAAGTGGAAAAGATGTCGAAGTCCAAATACAACGTGGTGAACCCCGATGACATCATTGAAGGTTACGGTGCTGATACCCTTCGCATGTACGAGATGTTCCTTGGTCCGTTGGAGCAATCCAAGCCATGGAACACCAACGGTATCGATGGCGTATATAAATTCTTGCGCAGATTCTGGAATCTGGTCCATGATAACACGGGCAAGTTTAAAGTAAGCGATGCCGAACCTACACGCGAAGAGTTGAAAGTACTTCACAAAACATTGAAGAAAGTAGAGCAGGACATTGAGAACTTCTCTTTCAATACATCGGTAAGTGAGTTCATGATCTGTGCGAATGAGTTAAGTTCATTGAAATGCAACAAGCGCGCAATCATCGAGCCGCTGGTGATTGCCCTTTCACCTTTCGCACCACACATCTGCGAAGAGCTATGGTCGTTACTCGGGCATACCGATACGGTGTTGAATGCCTTTTTCCCGGCCTTCGATGAACAATACCTGAAAGAAAGTTCATTTACTTATCCTATCTCCATCAATGGTAAGATGAGAGCAGAAATGAGCTTTCCTCTCGACATGCCCAAGGAAGACATTGAGAAAGCAGTGCTTGCTTCTGAGATTGTACAAAAATGGACTGAAGGTAAACCACCAAAGAAAATGATTGTGGTGCCGGGCAGAATTGTGAATGTGGTTTTATAGATAACCGGACTATCTGATATCGTTCGTATAAGGGATAGCTGGCAATAGCTATCCCTTGTCTTTTTGAAATTACCCAATAATTTTCGTTAGCAATAAAGAGAAGTGATGACCTCAGCTACTTTATAAAGTTCATCTTTCATTGTGCGCTGTACAGAGAGCATTCTATAAAAGGGTGTCGTCGCACAAAAAGAAGATCAAACCTCATCAAAAACGCCCAGCGTTTTTGATGGGGTTTGATTAAATTTATCATGATCGCGAGCGATCATGATAAAAACAGAGGTGAAACTGCGGTCCGTTAATTCAATCTGGTGGAGACATTAAGATATCCTCTGACAATCGATAAATCGCATTCGAAACTGGCTGAAATAAGTCATGATTGCAGGTAAGAAATCATGACTATCACTTATCGTATTTTAGATAGCACAACTTCGCTCTGATGAATCATTATTTCAATTCGTTGTCATAAAATTCAAAACAGAAGTGATAAAGATCTGATGACAATTCCACGATTACATTCGTCTGGCATGGATTCAAAAGCTAATTTACAGAAGGCCGAAAAGTAAGCAGCAGGACATTCCTGTTTACAGGAGGTGTCATCAAGGTAAACCAGGATCTGTTTCGAAAACCGGTGTTTCCATTCGGCACATCCATCTTCTCTGCTATTTCGGTGTACGAATATTTTTTATGCGGATGACGTAGCGCGTCTACATCAATGCATACTGTTTTTCCGCCCCGACCATTGATCAGGTAATTCATGTTCTGGTGGCGGTCGAGATTGATGGAGATGGAAGTTATCCCCCGGTTCCTGATCTTATGTTCTTTACCGTTGATCACAAAATCATTCCTTAGCGTGAACTGCGCATTAATCGATTGCACCACTATAAAAACAAAAGTCAGAATGAGGATTTGTTTCATGTAACTAAAATAAAGAAAATAACTATTCTTTATAAGGATGGCTATTGTTATTTTGCTGTATTCAAAGTAATAATTCATAACCCCGACACATTATTTTAACCCTTCCCCGCTATGCAGTTAGTCATTAAAGATCTTAACAAAACGTATTCCAATGGTGTACAGGCACTGAAAGATATATCACTCACCATTAACCAGGGCATGTTTGGATTGCTTGGACCGAATGGTGCGGGTAAGTCTTCCCTGATGCGCACGATCTCCACCTTGCAGGAGGCAGATAGCGGCACGATCACACTGGGAGATATTAATGTACTAACGCAAAAAGAAGAAGTAAGAAAAACACTGGGCTATCTGCCGCAGGAGTTTGGTGTATATCCAAAGATCGATGCCGTTACGTTACTTGACCATCTGGCCGTGCTAAAAGGAATTACCGATAAGAAAGAGCGTAAAGCAGTAGTAGAAGCGCTTCTTCACAAAACAAACCTTTGGGCTGCCCGCGAAAAAAACCTGGGCGGTTACTCCGGTGGTATGAAGCAACGCTTTGGTATTGCGCAGGCACTACTGGCCAACCCTAAACTGATCATTGTAGATGAACCTACCGCAGGCCTTGATCCGGCTGAACGCAATCGCTTTTTGAATTTACTCTCCGAACTGGGAGAAAATACCATCGTCATCCTTTCTACCCACATCGTGGAAGATGTAAAGGAACTGTGTACCGACATGGCCATCATCAACAAAGGTCAGGTACTGTATAAAGGAAGTCCCCTCGATGCCATTGCCGAAGTAGAAGGCAAAGTATGGAAGAAGCGCATAGCCAAGGCCGAATTGGAAGAGTACAGAAAGAATTTCAATATTATTTCAGAACGTCTTATTTCCGGCAGGCCAGAGATCACTGTGCTGAGTGATCAGAGTCCGGATGCTTCCTTTGAAAGAGTAGCTGCCGATCTGGAAGATGTTTACTTCACACATATTTTTGGTTCACAGCAAGCTGTCGTTAACAGTTAAAGTTAATAGTGCTCTACCTAACTATTAACTATTCATCCTTTAACTATTAACCAGAACAATCATGTTAAAAGAAATATTTCGTTTTGAATTAAGCTATCGTAAGAACAGAGCTGCCAACTACATCTACTTCGGCATTTTTTTCTTGTTTAGTTTTTTTCTGGTTGCAAGTCCTATTCTATCGGGTCTTGGCGCTGCTGGTCAGATAAAGCCCAACGCTCCATTTATCATTGCAAATCTGATTATAACTCTCACCTATATATTCACCTTTATTACATCTGCAGTAATGGGTGTCGCTATCATACGAGATTTTGATCACAACACCGAGGCCATTCTATTTAGTACTCCAATGAAAAAAATGGATTACTTACTGGGACGTTTCGGAGGATCATTTCTAGTCTTATTATTGATTTCCTGCAGCATTTGGATGGGTGCCATGCTGGGTTTTTCAATAGGAAAATTTGTTCCATGGGAAACCAACTGGAAGGAAAAAGAGATGCTTCCTTTTAACGCATGGAGCTATCTGCATCCCTATCTTATCTTTACTGTAAGCAATCTGTTTATAATTGGCTCAATATTCTTCATGAGTGGAGCACTCGGAAGAAAGACGATCCTGATTTATACCCAGGCAATTATCTTACTCGTCATTTCAGGAGTCGCAACTACATTCCTAAGTGATCTGGAATCTAAAGAATGGGCAGCAATGTTGGATCCATTTAGCGAAAGTAGTTTTAGTTACATCACTCAATACTGGACTCCCTCCGAAAAAAATACGTTACTCGTTCCATTCAAAGGTATAGTACTGTACAATCGACTCATCTGGATGGGCATTGCAGTAGCCACATTGATTGGTACGTATTATGGGTTTTCATTTAATGTTGTTCGTAACTCATTCATCAGACGCAAAGCGGTTTCAACCAAAGGAGTGGCAAACCCTGAAGCTGTAGTTATTCCTGTTGTGAAGCCGGTGATCAATCTGAATACACACATCCAGCAGTTCATCCGGCTTTCTGTTTTCTATTTCAAAACAGTAATCAAGGAAATACCTTTTCTGGCTATCATAATCGTAGGTATGTTACTTTTGTTCCTCAACGCCATACAACTTAATAAGTTGTATGGAACGAATTCCTACCCTACTACCTATTCGATTGTTGAAATCATCATAGGCAGTTTCACTATATTCTTTCTTATCATCGCCATTTTCTATTCAGGGGAACTGGTATGGAAAGAACGGGATGTAAAGTTCGACCTGATAAACGATGCGATGCCTATGCCTAGCTTCATTGGCCTTGCGTCCAAGTTCACCGGATTGATGATCATTTACATCCTCATGCTGCTTGTGCTTATTTTATGTGGAGTAATCATTCAGATGGCATACGGTTATTTTAAATTTGAGTTGGGCATTTATTTCAAATCATTTTATACAGGTACACTTGCCTTCCTGGCATTATACACACTGCTTGCCATATTCATTCAGGTATTGGTAAACAACAAATTTCTGGGCTTTGCACTTTGTATCGTATTCTTCATCATTCGTGGGCAATTAGGAAACTTAGGCTTAGAACATAATATGTGGCGCTTTGCCAGCGGAGGGCTGGGTACTTTTTCAGATATGAATGTGTATGGACACTCTGTGACACCATTCAACTGGTATCAGTTATACTGGTTTGCGTTCTCCATCATCTTGTTTTCAATCGCTGTCATCTTCTCAGTAAGAGGTTCGGAAGCAGTGATGAATATGCGATGGAAGACAGGCAAACTCCGTCTTACTAAGCCTATGCTCATCTTCACTATCGCTGTGCTTTGTACATTCCTTTTTTCTGGTGCATACATCTATTACAATACAAGGGTAATAAATAAGTTTGTAAAATCAGACGATCAGGAAGATCAACAGGAAGAATATGAAAAGACATTGAAGAAGTACGAGTTCCTTGCTCAACCAAAGATCACGGAAGTCAACCTCAAAGTAGACATCTATCCGTACGATCGTAATTTCACTGCCGAGGGATACTTCTGGCTGAAGAATAAAACAAATACACCAATCAAGGACATTCATATCCAGAATAGTCCGGATGATAACATGATCATTGACTACCTGAAGTTTGATCGTGAAACTACCGTAAAAGAAAAACACGAGGACTTTAAATACTTTGTGTACGAGCTGGCCAATCCTATCGCAGCGGGTGATAGTGCAAAAATGAATTTCAAAACTTCATTCATCACCAAAGGCTTTCAGCAAGACGGCAATACAAGCATTGTATTTAATGGTACGTTCTTCAACAATCAATTCTTCCCAAGCCTGGGCTATAACGAAAACTTTGAACTGGGCGATGATGATGAGCGCAGGAAACGCAAGATGAAACCCAAGGAACGCATGCTGGCACGTAACGACCCGCGCGGTCTTCAGCAAAGCTTATTTGGTGATGATGCGGACCATATTCGTTTCGAAATGGTGGTGAGTACTGCCGATGATCAGATTGCTATTGCTCCTGGCTATCTTCAAAAAGAATGGAAAGAAGGTGATCGTAAATTCTATCATTACAAGATGGATGCACCCATGTGTAATTTCTACTCCATCGTATCAGCACGATATGCAGTGAAGCGCGATAAGTGGAATGACGTGAATCTGGAAATCTATTATCACCCGGGTCATGAATACAACCTGGATAAGATGATGCAGGGAATGAAAGATGCGCTGACCTATTACACTAAAAACTTCAGCCCTTATCAATACCGTCAGGCACGTATCATGGAGTTTCCACGTTATTCCAAATTTGCTCAATCATTCGCTAATACCATCCCCTTTTCGGAAGGGATAGGTTTCATTGCCAAAGTGGATGATCCTGAAAAAGACATTGACTATGTGTACTATGTCACTGCACACGAGATGGGCCATCAATGGTGGGGACACCAGGTGATGGAAGCGGGTGTGAAAGGTAATACCATGCTATCGGAAAGTATGTCGCAATACTCTGCATTGATGGTGTTGAAGCACAAGTTCAATCCGGAACTGATGGAACGCTACCTGAAGTATGAACTGGATCGCTATCTGCGAGATCGTACATTTGAGAGCAAGAAAGAACAGCCATTAGAGTTGGTGGAAGGTCAGGGATACATTCATTATCGAAAAGCTTCATTGATCTTTTATGCGCTGCAGGATTACATTGGTGAAGACAGCGTGAATGCCGCTTTCCGCAGGTTCAATGAAGAGTGGCGTTTTAAAGATGCTCCCTATCCTACCTCGGCCGACTTATTGAAACACATTAAGAAAGCCACACCGGATAGTTTGCAATACATCATTCACGATATGTTTGAAACCATTACACTGTTTGAAAATAAAGCTGACACGGTTACTTATAAAGAACTGGCAAAGGATAAGTTCGAAGTTGTTCTTAAAGTGTCTTCTGAAAAGTTACGCGCAGATAGCACGGGCACTGAAACCAACATTGCGCTCAACGACTGGATTGACATTGGTGTATATACTAAAACCAAAGCCGGTAAAGACAGCCTGATCTATCTCAAAAAACATAAGATCACCAAAAAGGAAAACGAATTTAAAATTATCGTAAAAGAAAAACCGCGCAAAGCAGGTATCGACCCGATGCATAAGCTCATCGATCGGCACTCGGATGACAATACGAAGATCGTGGTGAGTAAAAAGTAATAACAGCAGTATTCACCACAAGGAATCTATAAGCATTACACAGGGCGCACAAAGATTATTGTGCTCCTTATGTGTTTTCCTTTGTGGCCATTGTGTATGTGCACGGCGAACAAAATAATAAGACAAGAGAAATGATGATTTTTTGCATATGATTAATTTATAAGGTGCTCCTTTCGTTTCCTTCCTCATTGTCTCTTCGATAAGAAGTGATATCGCATTTTAATGAAGGGTTGGCTAATTTTATCATTCAAATTAGCAACAGCCCTAATTTTAATTTTTTGAGTTTAAATTGAATTAACTTTATCTACTATAAAATGGAGCAATAAACAATGA
>NNBV01000540.1_pt1 | contig 17535 bp, 15 predicted proteins | sample 1173771 | NCBI WGS metagenome assembly NNBV01 (sample SAMN07173938, study PRJNA388173) | plant metagenome | isolation source: symbiotic tissue sample KVS11 | place: Norway: Troms, Kvaloya island | reverse complement strand
AAATTCTCATTTTTTCAGCTTAAAATGTATAAACTATAAATTTATATTGCAAAATTTAAATAAATTTTCAAACCATTTTAATTGCTCACAAAATGCATCTTTAGAGCAAAATACTTAAGAAATTAAGTATTTTTTTTTGTTATTTTAACTTTTCCTGTATCTTCTTTTATTACCACAATTATTGAGTAAAAAACAAATTCCTATTTTTTTCGATTTAGTTTCTTAAAGAATTCAGAAGTCAGAATCAATTAGTCAGGGATTCAGGGGAAATTTGATTGGCATGAAATAAACCCAGAGATTCCCTGTTGATTATGTCATGACTCAAGCATTGTCCAACATAGCGATCGCTCATTTGTAGCTGAACAAGGAGTTTTCCAAAAATGTCTCTAACTAAACGTTGTTTGGCCGAATTTATTGGCACATTCTGGCTTGTTTTAGGTGGTTGTGGTAGTGCTGTTATAGCCGCAGCCTACACAGCTGATGCTGCAAAAATCAGCGAAAGTACCTCCTTTCCATTGGGTATTGGATTGGTTGGTGTATCTTTGGCATTCGGGCTTACCGTCCTCACAGGGGCTTATGCTCTTGGTCATATTTCTGGTGGGCATTTCAATCCAGCTGTTTCCTTTGGATTGTGGGCAGGTAAGCGCTTTCCGGCGTCTGACTTATTACCTTACATTGCCTCTCAAGTAATCGGTGCAGTTGTTGGTGCGGGCATTATTTATCTGATTGCTAGTGGCAAAACTGGATTTGCCCTGACTGGCTCCAACCCATTGGCTACCAACGGCTATGGTACTCATTCTCCAGGTGGTTACACGCTGTTTGCTTGCTTTCTTAGTGAAGTTGTGATGACTTTCATGTTTCTGCTGATTATTCTGGGTGTGACTGATAGCCGCGCTCCTAAAGGATTTGCACCATTGGCAATTGGTTTTGGACTCACCTTGATTCACCTAATTAGCATTCCTGTAACCAACACCTCGGTTAATCCCGCCCGTAGTACGGGAGTTGCTATATTTGCAGGTGCAGGACTCTTTTCCCAAGTCTGGCTGTTCTGGATAGCTCCGATTTTAGGAGCTATTTTAGCCGGATGGTTGTATGTAGCCGTCTTTAGTGAATCAACTGTGGATGAACGGCAAACTATCAAAGAGCTAGTCTAAGATTCATTTTCTAGTAATTGTTTGTAGTTTGCACTTTAGCAAAGACAGCGCACACTACAAACCTATCAAATCAAACTTGACAGACTACTCTCCATCAAGAGGCTCAGATCCCCGACTTCTTTAAGAAGTCGGGGATCTTTTTGTTCATAACTCATTTAGGATTGCTATATCAGCAATCTAGTAATTTGGAATTCTTGAAGAAGAATTCAGAAGTCAGAATTCAGGAGTCAGAATCAATCAGTCGGGGACTCAGACCCGCGACTGATAGCGTAGCGTTAGCGAGTCCGCGAGCGTCTTGAAGACCACCAAATCTACGATTTAGTGGGGGTGCAAAAACGCCGATTATTCATCCGCCAGTCGTACATAATTCATTCTGAATTCTGACTCCTGACTCCTGAATTCTGTTCGATAAATCACCTAAAATTATTCATATCTGCGGTTTTAGAATTAAATCCTAAATCTAAAATTTTATATGTCTGACTCTAAATTTACTGCTCCTGTGGCTCAAGAATTACTCCACTCAAAATTGTTGGAGCGATCGCCTTTTCCTTCTTTACAAGAGAAGATTCTCGCAATCCGCAACAGTTTACGCCCAGGACAGCAGCAAATGGCTGACTGGCAATCTGGCCCTTTGGCGATTTCCGCCGTTCCTGGTGCAGGAAAATCTACGGGTATGGCGGCGGCGGCGGCGATCGCGATCGCCCGTCAATATGAACGTTCATCCTCGCGCCGTCAGTTGGTAGTCGTTACTTTTACTCGCTCTGCTGCTGCCAATATTAAAGCTAAGATTCGTAAATTTTTACGAGATGATTTATCTCTGCCTCAGATGGGCTTTTTTGTCTATACCTTACATGGTCTAGCGTTAAACATTGCCAGCCGCCATTCTGATTTGTCGGGTTTGCAGTTAGAAAATGTCACATTAATTACACCAACCCAAAGTCACCGCTTTATCAGAACTGCTGTAGAACAATGGATTGGAAATAATCAAGATAGATATTTGCGGTTATTAGAAGGTCATCAATTTGATGGAGAAGAGACAGAAAGGTTACGTCGCCAATCGGTGCTGCGAACAGAAGTCTTGCCAGAATTAGCTAATACGGTAATTCATGAAGCCAAAAGTTCTGGAATATCGCCAGAATTGTTGCGGAAGTGGAGTCAACAAACCACAGACGAATATGCAATTTTGAGTGTAGCGGCGGGATTGTATGAGCAATATCAAAACTTAATGCGATCGCGTGACTTCATTGATTACGACGATATGATTTTAGCCGCACTGCGGGTTTTAGAAAATGACAGCGCCCGTCGCATCGAGCAAAATCAAGTATTCGCCGTCTTTGAAGACGAAGCCCAAGATTCTAGCCCTCTTCAGACGCAGTTATTAGAAATTTTGGCAAGTGATGCGGGAGATAATTTTTCACTCCTAACAGACGCGATGAATCGCGTCTCTACTGCTGACTCTTGTACAGACGCGATTCATCGCGTCTCTCCTAACTCCCCACTCAATTTAGTCCGAGTAGGCGACCCTAACCAGGCGATTAACTCTACCTTTACTCCAGCCGATCCGATTTATTTCCGGCAATTTTGCGAAGAGTGCGATCGCATCGAACGATTGGCAACGATGGATCAAGCCGGTCGCAGTACTAGAATTATCATTGAAGCGGCTAACTTTGCTCTCAAATGGATCAACAATCAGTGGTTAGCAAAAACCAATAACGGACAACAGATTCCTGACAACCGACAAGTCCCATTTCGCTTACAGACAATTCGCCCTGTTAATGCTGGTGATCCGCAAACTAACGCCAACCCCGCACCCGTCGGACGAGGTTTAGAACTTTATACACCGCGTGATATTCATCACACCGTTGAATTGTTATCTCAAAGGGTGATTGAGTTATTTGGCGAAGACCCAACAAAAAATAGTGCCGCGATTTTAGTCAGAGAAAATCGCCAAGGACGCTGGCTAGGAGAGGCTTTAGCACCTGTGTGCAAAGAGCATAATATTACACTTTACGATGTGGGAGAACGCGATCGCCGTTCCCATGTTCCCCAAGAAATTTTGGCATTACTGCAATTTTGCGATCGCCCCCACTCCCCCGATTACCTCAAAGCCGCCCTAGAAGCCTTAGTACAGCGTCAGTTAATTCCTACCCAAGACCTCAACGCCCTTGCTAGTCTGCCAGAAGAGTTTTTATATCCTAGTCCACTAGCAGCACCCCAATCAGAAACAGTACAAAAAGCTGCTCGTTTGTGTCGCAATTTACTTCGCGCTCGCTTAGAACTACCTCTTTATCAGCTAATTTCCTTTCTCGCCTTGACCTTAAATTACGACCAAGCAGAATTAGCAACTGCTGACAAACTCGCAGAACGGGTTAACCAGCAGATAGCTGGCAATAGTTCAATGAGTGGGATGCTTTCAGCTTTAAGTGAAATCGTCAGTTCTGAACGGTTTGAACCAGTGGAAACGGAGGATTCGGAAGAACGTTACACTCGTCGCGGTCAACTGACGATTATTACCATGCACAAAGCCAAAGGGCTGGATTGGGACTATGTGTTTCTTCCCTTTCTCCATGAAAACTTGATTCCTGGCAGATTTTGGGTTCCTCCCCAAAGCCAATTTTTAGGCGACTTTACCTTATCAGAAGTAGCCCGCGCCCAAATTCGCGCTACTCTTCACGAAGAATCTACCATACCGGATGTTAGTCAGGCATGGGAGGTGGCAAAGAATTTGAAAACATCTGAAGAGTATCGTTTACTCTATGTTGCCATGACACGAGCAAAGCTGCTGCTGTGGATGTCTGCGGCGCAGAAAGCCCCTTTTACTTGGAGTAAACCAGACAATTTACAAGAACAAGCGCCTTGTCCGGTCTTTCCAGCATTAAAACGCCAATTTCCTGAATGTGTGATGAATTTAGCGATGATAGCCAAATAAATGTTCTACATTTTTCCCGTAAGGTATTTTTAATCACGAAGATTAATATATATAAACTCCGTCCATTTTGAAACCTGGAATTTTTAAGGAGATTATATTATTCGGTCGTGGCTTGAGTTCTGAGCTTTACCCTAATTCCAAAAAACTACGCTTTTCAAGGTAGAGGCGGTTTATCTACTATATAGAAAGTTTAATTTTTATGTAGTATTTCAAACATTAAAATTAAGTCTAAGTTACCGTGTACTATTTAGTTGAGCTAACTTTGGAAGTAGGAACAGAGAAATTCATGTCTAATACTTACAATCCAAGGCAATACTGGGAGCAACGACTAAATAGCAATTTTACACTTAAAGGTGTAGGTCATATAGGATTTAGTGAGTCTTATAACAATTGGCTTTACCGCAGAAAAGAACTGTGTATAGACTCTTGTCTGAGTGGAACGAGTTTACAAGGAAAGAATGTACTTGATATCGGCTGCGGTACAGGCTTTTTCGTTAATTGGTATATTGGAAAAGAAGCGAATATCACTGGAATCGACATTACTGATGTCAGCATCGAAAAACTCAAGCAAAAGTATGAAGGCGAATTCTACACACAAGACATAACTGATTCGAGTTTTAGTCTTTTCAATAAGAAGTTTGACATAGTAAATATCTGGGATGTCGTTTACCATATTGTTGATCCTAACCTTTTTAACCAGGCACTGGACAACATTGTAAAAAGCATAAAAGATGGTGGGTTGCTGCTTTTGACAGATTGGTTTGGTGCTTCTTCTGATAACCGGATAGGCGACCATGTTCAAGGCAGATGCCTTGATACTTACAATCAGATTCTTCCCAATAAAGGATTTGAGCTAGTAGGAATTTATCCTTTGTATTACCACCTGAATAATGTTCATGTGAGAATATTAGATAATTATCTTGGGAAGCTCTATTTTGAGCTTGATAACCGCAATCAAAAAATCCCTAAGAATAATTTATCGTTAGGCTTGTGGCGTTATAATCAAAAGAACGCTCAGTCTTAGTAATAGTTAGGAGTTATGAATAGTGATAAATCCTCAACAATAAATTATCACTATTCATAATCATAACGTAACTGCCCACCTACTTAATAGAGGAAAGGAAAACAGAGACATTACCTTCTAAAGCATCAGTAATAACTTCGAGGAGATTAAGACCATGCTTAGAAGCAGTGGAAAGAAAAGAACGGATATTGGCGAATGAAACCGCAAAATCAAATGAGCGAAAGCCACCGGAGATTTTCTGCTTACACTTCATCATCCGCAAGTCACGTTCTGCTTGATTATTGGTAAAGGGAACATCAGGCTCTGTGAGAAACCGTAAAACATCACCCCGAAAATTGTGGAGACGCAACAGCAAATTATGACCAACTCGCCGTTTGACTCGTCCGCGATTACCTTGACGAGTCAGGGGTGGTTGGCTGTGATGGAAACTCAACCCTCTTTGTAGAATTTGCTCATACAGTTGATTGAGACGAGGAAGAATATTTTTCGGAATACCCAATTGATAGCGATGTTGATAATTACAAGCTAAGAGCAACAACTTCTTCATAGACTTAGCCCAAGATTCTTGCTCGATTTCCTCCAAGGCTTTGAGTCAAGGAAGATGATGGGCATTACACAAAGCGTGATTTACATCTTGGAGTTGATAATAGGGGTTCCAATGGTCGTGGACTACTACACCTTTGATATGAGCCAATACTTCTATGTCTTTACGTTTAGGAGAAACTCTATACCAAGTATGTGTTTCGGTTGAAACCACGTGCAACCAATTGGTTTTACCACCAATCCTCAATCCCGTCTCGTCTAGATGTTTAACTGGGGAAGTTTTGACTGCTCCTGCAATCCCATCCACTACAGGTTCTATTATTTTTGCCAGGTCATTGCCTAGTGCCTGCCAAATTCGCTCGGCTTCTTCTGTAAATAAAGTCTGCCAACGTGGGTCATATTCGACTATATTGACCTCATCCATAGGTGAAGCTAGCGATCGCGATTGGTTAAATCCTTTATTTAATTGCAGTTATAGCAATTTTAATAGTATATAATAATGGATCGTGTCGAATCAAAGCTAGACCCATGCCTAAACTAAAGACTCGTAAAGCTGCGGCAAAGCGATTCCGTGCCACCGGTACCGGCAAAATCGTCCGTCGTAAAGCGTTCAAAAGCCACCTTCTAGAGCACAAATCTTCTGACAAAAAGCGTGGCATGCGCCAAAGTGCGCTTGTACATGAACGCGACGAACTTAACGTGCGCTTGATGCTCCCATATTTGTAAGTATTTTAGGAAATAAGTTATGACTCGGGTAAAACGCGGTAATGTAGCTCGGAAGCGCCGCAATAAAATTCTCAAACTAGCTAAAGGTTTTCGCGGTTCCCATTCAACTCTGTTTAGAACTGCCAACCAACAAGTGATGAAGGCGCTACGGAGTGCCTACCGCGATCGCAAAAAGAAAAAGCGCGATTTTCGTCGCCTCTGGATCACCCGCATCAACGCTGCGTCAAGACAACACGGCTTGAGCTACAGCCAGTTGATCGGCAACTTGAAAAAAGCTGATATCCTGCTAAATCGTAAGATGTTGGCACAATTGGCAGTCCTCGATCCAGCCAGCTTCGGCAAAGTTGCTGAACTAGCAAACCAAGCTAAAGGATAAAGGTGGCAAGGGATGTATAACAGATGTAACAGATGGCAAGTAATTACTCGGTTACATCTGATATTATCCGCCACTATTTTTTTGGTTTTTTGCTTTTCCATAGTGGGGACAGAATTAACCGCATCTGCTGCCGAAATGTCAGAAATTCAGCAGCGCGGCTATTTGAATGTAGCCGTTAAAGATAACTTGCGTCCCTTGGGATTTAAAGATGCTAAGGGTAACTTACAAGGCTTAGAAATTGACTTGGCAAAGCGTTTGGCAACTGACTTGGTTGGTAAAGCCGAGGCTATCAGATTTAAACCTGTAGCGAATCGCGATCGCCTATCTGTAGTCTTAGACAAGAAAGTTGATTTTGCGATCGCTAGAATCACAGCAACCGAATCTCGCAGCCGCATAGTTAGTTTCAGTGTTCCCTACTATTTGGATGGCACTGTATTAGTTACAAAAGATACCTCTGTGCAGAAGTTGAGTGATTTGGCAAAACAAAAAATTGCCGTACTCAACAACTCCAGCACTATTGCTCAAGTGCGGTACTATGTGCCAAATGCCGAGTTAGTAGGGGTGAATTCATATCAAGAAGCGCGAGACGAAATAGAAAATAATGTCGTCGCCGCCTTTGCCGCAGATGCTAGCGTTCTAAGCGGTTGGGTGCAAGAATATCCCCAATATCGGCTACTACCAACCAAGCTATCAACTGAACCCTTGTCTGTAGTAACGCCCAAGGGATTGCAATATGATGAGTTAAGACGAAGCATCAATCAAGCGATCGCTCGTTATTTAGAAGAAGGTTGGCTCCAGCAACGCTCTCAATACTGGGGTTTACCATAAATTAGTCATTGGTCATTGGTCATTAACGAATAACAAATGACAAATGACAAATGACAAATAACAAACTTTATAATATTTGTATTTGCAGCAATGGATAACAGTCTAGCCGTTGTTTATCTCTCAATTTTGGTGGTTATACTCACAATTGCAGCCGTGAGTGTTTTTCGCCAGATTTTCAAAACTCGCAAGATTGAAGGCGCTTTTGCAAGGTTGCGAAAGAAGTTAGAGAAAGAAAAGGGTACGACTCAAGAATATTATGAGTTAGCCAGTATTTATTCAGAAAAAAAAATGTATTCCCAAGCGACCGCGCTATTTCAAAAAGCTCTCAAAGCTGCTGAAGAAGAGGAAGAAGAAGATATTGCCCCCATTTACAACGGGCTAGGCTATATTTATTTTACCCAAGAGCAATATGACTTAGCAATTCGTCAGTATAAAGAAGCTCTCAAAGCTAAACCTGACTACGTAACAGGATTGAATAATCTCGGTCACGCCTACGAAAAGAAAAAATTAACTACTCAGGCGTTACAAAGTTACGAAGAAGCACTCAAATTAGCTCCAAATAACCCTATTGCTAAACGTCGTGCTGAGTCTTTACGCCGTTTGGTTTCAGCATAAATTGGGGATTGGGAATTGGATTTTAGAAAAACTCTTTCCCAGTCCCCAGTCCCCAACGATTAACAAATTAATTTAGCTTTAGCCTCTTAATTTATCGGTTTTCAATCTTAGGCTTGGAAATAGATAACTATAAGTCTTTTGTAAAAATGTAAAAGATGATTAAGCGGCTAAAGCGTTTTTTATGGCTATCTATTGCGATCATTTCCATCATTTCTATCTCAATCGGATTAATAGAAACATTGACGGCTCAACAGCCTTCTATTTCCCATCCTCTCACTTCGCTAACCGAGTCAGAAATTAGCACCGCTGTTTCGGTCATTCAAAGAGAAAAAACTTTGAGCGAAATGGCAGCTTTTCCACTTATTGCTTTACAAGAACCAGATAAAAAAGAAGTTCTAAATTTTACACCTGGTAAAGTTTTCCAGCGAAAAGCTTTTTTGGTAATCTATGAGCGATCGCAAAATAAAACTTATGAGGGTGTCGTTGACCTGACAAGCAAAACCTTAAGTTCTTGGAAAGAAATACCGTCTGTCCAACCTGCGATCGTCGCTTCAGAATATCAATTGGCCACTGAAGCTTTTAAATCCGATCCCCGATGGCAAATAGCGATGCAAAAGCGGGGAATTACAGATTTAAACCAAGTCAAAATAAGTTGTTGGGCACCAGGAATCCTGAGTAAACAGGAAGAGGCAACAGGAAATCGTCTTTGTCGGGGCTTATTTTACTACAAGGGCGAACACTGGAATTCTTACGGCAGTCCAATTGAAGGAATACTGGCAACCGTTAATTTGAACACAGGTAAAATTTCTAGTTTCGTGGATAGAGGGATAGTTCCTTTTTCTAAAGAGAACTGGAACTATGATGTAAAGTCCTTGGGTAAATTACTTTCACCACTTAAAGCATTAAAAATTCTTCAACCAAATGGTGCAAGTTTCCAGATTAAAGGCAATGAAATTAGCTGGCAAGGTTGGCAATTTCGCTATGTAATGCATCCCCGCAGTGGATTGGTGCTGTACCAAGTGACACACAGCGACGGGGAAAATATCCGACCAGTGCTGTACCGCGCTAGCCTATCAGAGACGGTAGTGCCTTACGGCGATCCCAATCCCACTTGGTCATTCAGAAATGCCTTTGATGTTGGGGAATACAATTTTGGTTCCCTAGCAACCACGATGCAGTTAGGTAAGGAAATTCCGGAAAACGGTCTTTTGCTAGATGCTGTGTTTGCTAATGGCGACGGAGAACCTTATGTGATGCCAGGAGTTATCGGCATATACGAGCGAAATAACGGTATGCTCTGGAAGCACTATGACTATGGCACGCAGCGTAATGATGTCCGTCGCAGTCGAGAATTAATCATGACGATGAATGCGGCCATTGATAACTATGATTACAGCATCAATTGGATCTTTCACCAGGATGGGACTTTGGAAGTCCAAAATGAGTTAACGGGTATCGTATTGGCGCAGGGAACGGCTTCTGAAAAGCAATCTGAGGATGATTCATCTGGTCGGCTAATCGCAAAAAATATCTTCGGAGTAAATCACCAGCATTTTTTCAACTATCGCCTAGATTTCGATGTCGATGGCCAAGCTAATTCTGTGATGGAAATAAATGTGAAAGCTTTGCCGATGGATGAGAAAAATCCTTTAGGAAATGCGATCGCAGTTACAGAAACTCCATTAGCCAAAGAAACGGCTGCTGTGCGCGATTTGGATATGAAAAGCAGTCGAGAATGGATGATTGTTAGTGCAGACAAAAAAAATGTTCTGGATGCTACACCTGGATATATGCTGATGCCTGAAGGAAACTCGATATTTTTTCCTGTGGAAGGCTCGAAAATCCGGGAAAGGGCAGAATTTGCGACTCATCACGTTTGGGTAACAAAATATAATCCAACTGAACTTTATGCTGGGGGAGATTATCCCAACCAAACTCAACCAGGACAAGGTTTACCAAAATATATTGCAGACGATGAAGCCTTGATGGGTGAAGATATCGTACTGTGGTACACAATGGGCGTAACTCATATTCCGCGATCGGAAGATTGGCCTGTGATGCCTGTTCACCGAGTTGGCTTTAAGCTAGTCCCTAGAGGATTCTTTAGCCGGAATCCAGCGATAAATTTGCCTGAATAAAATAATTTGTTGGCTCAAGTTTCCTTCCTTCAGGTTTTTTGTCATGTCTAAAGGGGGTAACTTGAATGCTGATAAACTTATATAGTTCAAATACTGGCACTTGTTAAATAGGATATCTAATGAACTTTCCAGAAATTAATATTCCCGGTGATGGCAAGCTGCACGCTCGCTTAATTACTTCCTTGGGTGAAATTGTAGTTCGTTTGGAAGAAGAGCGAACCCCCAATACCGTCAAAAATTTTGTCGGTCTAGCAACCGGAACAATCGACTGGAAAGACCCTAAAACTGGTGAATCTGGTAAGGGAACTCCAGCTTACGACGGAGTTCGCTTTCACCGCGTCATCCCTGATTTTATGATTCAGTGTGGCGATCCTCTGAGTCGTTATCTAGATACAGCCAGCCGATGGGGTACTGGTGGCCCAGGATATCAATTTGAGGATGAGTTTCATCCTGAATTGAGACATACTGGTGCAGGTATCCTGTCGATGGCTAATGCCGGACGCGGTACTAATGGTTCGCAATGGTTCATTACAGAAGCACCAACCCCTCACCTTGACAACAAACACAGTGTTTTTGGTGAAGTTGTCGAAGGTCTAGATATAGTCAACAAGATCGCTAATGTGCGTACAACTAGAGATCGTCCGAATGAAGAAGTGGTATTACAAAAAGTAGAAATTTTTCGGCAGTAATTAACACCTCGGTTTGTAGTAAGGACTTTAGTGCTTAGAAAATAAGGACTAAAGTCCTTACTACGAACTTGCTTACCCATCAAGATTTTGCAGTCCCATCGCAATCTTGCTGTGTTTTTCAATTTGCCCCATAACTTGTTTTGCGCGTTGAATAACTACGGCTGGTAAACCCGCCAATCTTCCCGCTTCAATTCCATAGGACTTATCAGCACCTCCTGGTTGAACTTGGTGCAAAAAGATAATTTGGTCGGGTAATTCTTTCACCGTCACCTGATAGTTAGCCACATTCGGTATAATGCTAGCCAGTTCATTTAACTCGTGGTAGTGGGTAGCAAAAATTGTGCGTGACCGAATATCAACTGCTATGTATTCCGCCACCGCCCAAGCTATGGAAAGACCATCAAATGTCGCTGTGCCGCGACCAATTTCATCTAATAATACTAACGACCTAGATGTGGCATGGTTGAGAATATTTGCCGTTTCATTCATTTCCACCATGAAGGTTGATTGACCAGTTGCAAGGTCATCTACTGCACCGACACGGGTGAAAATGCGATCGCATATTCCCAATTTGGCAAATCTAGCTGGTACAAAACTACCAATCTGCGCTATTAACTGAATCAATCCCACCTGACGCAAATAACAACTTTTGCCACTGGCGTTTGGCCCGGTGAGAATAATTAAATCGGGATTGTCATTTGTCCTTTGTCCTTGCTCATTTGTTATATGTTCTTGTTCATCTGCTAATGACAAATGACTAATGACTAATGACTCTTGACCCAATTGAGTCGAATTCGGCACAAAGAAACCCGCAGGTAAAGACTGTTCCACCACCGGATGACGCCCGTCAACAATGTTTATCTCTCTTCCTGACAACATTTCAGGACGACAGTAACCTTGATGCACGGCCAACTCAGCCAAACCACACAACACATCCGCCGCCGCCACTGCACGAGACAGATTGCGAATTACTTCCGCCTCTTGTGCTACTTCTTCCCGCAACGCCGTAAAAATCTCATATTCCAACTGATTTAAATCATCTCGCGCCGTCAAAATCCGGGCTTCTCGTTCCTTTAAATCTGGGGTGATGTAACGTTCTTCATTGGTCAGGGTTTGCTTGCGGATATAGTTAGCGGGTACTTGGTCAGCTTTGGTGCGAGAAATACTGATGTAATAACCAAAGGTTTTGTTAAATCCTACCTTCAGTGTGGAAATTCCTGTCTTAGCTCTTTCATCAACTTCCAAGTTGGCAATCCATTGCTGGTCTGCTTCTACAGTCGCCTTTCTTTCATCCAACAGGGGATTTACACTAGGGCGAATTAATCCGCCTTCTTTAATTAGTATGGGTGGCGACTCTACAAGATGTGCGTGTAACTTTTGTGCCAATTCTTCCAACACACTTGGGACTTTCTGCAAAGCTTTCAGGAATGGAGAACGTGTCTCAACTACTAAGTTGGATAATTCCGGTAAACGTGAGAGGGAATCTGCCAAAGCTACTAAATCTCTAGCATTTGCTGTACCAGAACCCGCCCTTCCTGTGAGGCGTTCCAAATCATAAATTTGGCGTAATAAATGCCGCAAATCTTGACGCAGGGGCGTATTTTCCATCAATTCTTGGATGGTATCTTGCCGCGCCCGAATACCTTTAATATCAAGTAGCGGTTGCAACAACCACCGCCGCAAAGCCCGTCCACCCATCGCCGTACTAGTTTTATCTAACGCCCAAAGCAGGGAACCGTGAAAAGTACCATCCCGAACGGTTTGGGTAATTTCCAGGTTACGGCGGGTTTGATTGTCAACAATTAGGTAGTCGGTGACAGTGTAGCTGCGGAGTCTTTGAAGGGTGACAGGGTTTTCTTTTTGAGTATCTTCCAAGTATTCTAGAAGACCACCAGCCGCGCGGACAGCGAGGGGAAGATGATCACAACCAAGTCCTTCGAGCGATCGCACCTTAAATTTCTGCAATAATCTAGGTCTAGCTTCACCTTGAGAAAATGGTACTTGCGATCGCAAACTATAACAAAATGATGGTGGCAAACACTCTGGTAGATGTGGCGAAGTTTCTCCCGGACGTAGCAAACTACCTAAATCAGGCGCATTTGTCGGAACCAGCACTTCTGAAGGTTGCAAACGCATTAATTCTTGTGTCAAATGTTCTAAATCACTACTTTGAGTAGTAAGGAATTCGCCTGTAGATATGTCTGCATAAGCTAAACCCCAATGATTTGCGGCAATTACCACTGCTGCTAAGTAATTATTGCGACTTGATTTGAGCATTCCCTCTTCCAGCAAAGTGCCAGGTGTCAGAATGCGCGTTACTTCTCGTCGTACCAATCTCCCAGCAGCTTCAGAAGCATCTTCTACTTGGTCGCAAATTACCACTGCATACCCTTTTTCTACTAGCAACGTCGCGTAGCGTTCCCAAGCATGATGCGGAACACCAGACATCGCCACCCGTCCCTGTTCCCCAGCTTGCTTACTAGTGAGGACTAATTCCAATTCTTGCGCTAGTTTTACAGCATCTTGGAAATAGCATTCAAAGAAATCTCCTACCCGATACAGCAATACCGCGTGAGGATATTTATCCTTCGTCTCGACATAGTGCAAGTACATTTGACTTAGCTTGCTGCGGTCTACTTGTCGATGGTCAGAAATAAAAGTACTCGCGTCGGGTTTGGTAGATGGAGTTTCAGAGTGAGAAGCGGTCATAGATGCTATTGGGTTACGCACGGAAATTCCACAATATCCGATGATAGCTTGATATTAGAGATAAATGGCGATGCCTGGGTTGGGCTACACCTACGCTCAAGGATATTTTACCCTTGGCTGGGGTTGTTGGTTGATACATCCATTATTGCAGTTAGTGTGGTGAACAGGCGATCGCAATATGGCGAAGCCTGACGTACTTTGTCCACGTCTAACAATTCTAAAAGCTTCGAGGCGTGTTTGATTTTGTGGTACTCACCCTTTGTAGTGTTACGAGTTGCAGCTTTTAAGCTTGGTTCTAAACTATCTTTGTCGATAGTCTCCACATTAACATTTCTGGAAATAGCATTTTCTTTAAATTCCTGTCAATAAAATGTTTTCAGAGTTGCCGTATCACTAATAAACCAAGCTTCCATTGCTTGTACCATTAAATGGCAATGGCTATCATCAATACCTGATGGTGCATCCCAATTATCTTTCAATTTCAGATGTTTCCAAGGAGACTGTAAAGTAACAGGCGTTCTGCATCAAAAAGTAATACATTAAAAGCTTCTGGATTCAATTACTTCACTTTCATTTCCATAGGAAAGAAAGTTTTCTAATCGCAGAGTGTGGATAAATCTTTTACCTTACATGATATTTTCCTATTTAGTTAATTATCTATATTCTATTAATGTCATAGATACTATAATAATCCTGCCTTATTTTGGAACAAAATTTCAAATGAAACTTTGATAAAACAGGCTTTTCAATCCCAGTATATTTTCAAAAATCTTTGAAGGAGTCCTATGGTAATTACGCATGAAAATTTCATAACATCTGATTATAACGTGAGCTTACGGGCAAAGAGCGATGCCTGCGTTGAGCTACGCCTACGATTAAGGATATTTTACCTTTATCCGAAAAATGGTGTTGAGGTATTTGTCTAACATTGATAGCCTTGATAGGACTATTGTCCAGCATAGAAAAACATGGGATGCCTTAACACTGATAGTTTTACAGCATAACTGTGATTTTAAGCAGTAATCAGGGAAATATAAGTTTGATTGACTTTGTAATTATCGCAATGCTTGTTCGGGGTGTTAGCAGAAAGGTTATTTAAAGGTAAAGGATTGAAAATATGTTGGCTATACATAGCATCACAAACGCTAATAATCTGAACTTGCGATTAGAGTCTACTTTGCAAGAATTACCACTTTGGTCTGTTTACTTCGATGCAGATAGTCCAGCAAATGATTTGAATAAACTTTTTAAGCAAGAGCCTTTACTACCAGGAATTATCCTGGTGAAAAATCATAACTATGTAGGGATGATTTCCCGACAAAGATTTTTTGAACACATGAGTCGCCCCTATAGTTTTCCACTATTTTCTAAACGACCTGTGATCAATCTGATTAACTTTCTTCAGTCAGATGTGTGTGTAATTTCTGAAGATACGCTCATTATAGAAGCAAATAAGGTAGCCTTGCAGCGAGAACCTCAATTTGTATATGAGCCGATTTTAATAGAAACTCAGTTAGGTAGCTATAAGTTACTAGATTTCCATCACTTACTTTTAGCCCACTCCCAAATTCATATTTTAACACTAGCTCAACTAGAGCAAGTAGAAGAACAATCTAGAATCGCTAAAATAGGTTTTCGTAACCTTAAGAATAACTATACTCGATTAATTCAAAATGAAAAAATGGCTGCTTTGGGACAACTAGTTGCTGGCATTGCCCACGAAATCAACAACCCTGTCAACTTTATTGCCGGCAACCTTGTTTATGCAATCAACTACACTAAAGATTTACTGGAATTAGTTAGCCTATACCAATACCATTATCCTACACCAGTAGCAGAAATTAAAGCTGCGATCGCAGAAATAGAACTAGAGTTTTTAACTACTGATTTCCTCAACCTTCTTAATTCTATGAAGTTTGGTACTGAGCGTATCCAAGAGATAGTTCTTTCTTTACGCAATTTCTCTCGTCTCGATGAATCTGAGAAAAAAGTCGTTGATATTCATGAAGGTATTGATAGTACTCTAATAATATTACAAAGCCGTCTAATAAATCAGCAAACAGGTCAAAGAATTACTATTTCTAAAGAATATGGAAATCTCCCACTAGTAGAATGCTACGCTGGGTTAATAAATCAAGTATTTATGAATATTTTAGCAAATGCAATTGATGCTATATTGGAGAGCGATGATGAGTCAAAATTGAGTTTTGAATCAACTTCTTCAACTCTCAAATTACCCTTAATTCGTATTCAGACTGAAGTCACAGATAATCAGCAAGTAGTTATTCGCATTGCCGATAACGGTACAGGAATTCCCAAGGATATACAAAAGCGATTATTTGACCCTTTCTTCACCACTAAACCCGTCGGTAAAGGTACTGGATTGGGACTATCTATCAGCTATCAAATTGTTGTGGAAAAACATTGTGGTCAACTGCAATGTATATCTACTGTAAAAGAAGGAACGGAGTTTATTATCACAATTCCTGTCCAAATTAATTCATGACAAGTTAGTTGAAAAAGCTCTATTTGGGTAAATAGTAATCGCTTAAGAATATTTTACCTTTTTGTTCGGCTGCTACGACGTGTAGGTAGGTGTGGTGGAGGTGGTTCTTGAGATTTTAGCTTGTCATCGTCAGTCAAAAACTCCACATGGAAACCTTTTTGGTGGTAGTGCCAACCCAAGATTACAATACTGGCATCACCCATAGAAGTCTTTTCTACAGCTTGATTGGGAAATTTAGCGGCTAACTGTTTCAATTCTTCCTCTTCCCAAAGAACAATTTGCTCACGGAACTTAGCCCAAGGTGTTGTTTCATCAGCGGCATAAGTTATGATTTCGGCAAATTTTTGAGCCGCTATACGTTTACTTTCTGAATTTGCTGTTTTAGCCTGTGCAATGTGATTACCTGTTTCTATAACAGCAGCTAAAGGAAGTACCAGCGTTGTTCCTTTGGTCTTTTCTGCCTCAATTGTTTGTTCGACACGCTCAAAATTCCATTCATTATTACCAGCAGTTTCTCTACCTGGAACTTTTAACCAAACGCATAAAAGCGATGTATCGATGAGTAGCACCTTTCTCATATTAGTAACTATTCATTATGAGAAAGGCTTCTTTCAATTGCACCCTTAGTTGTCATATCACCCAAAGAATATGATGCGAATAACTTAGAAAAATTATCAATATCTTCTAAAAGAGTAAGCTTGCTTTCTCCAGTTTCTTTATCGCGGTGTGCGACAACCACAAAAGGAACTATCTCTGGGCCTAAAGCATCAAGTAAGGCTGGGTTATGCGTAGTCAGTAAAATATCAATTTTTCTTTTACTGCCAATTTCCCGCAGTATTCTTACAAGTAATCCTGCACGCGATGGATGAAGCCCGTTATCTATTTCTTCAATTACTAGTTGACTTCCTTCTGGTCGAGTAAGTAATGCTGTAATAATTGCTAGAAAACGTAAGGTTCCATCTGACATACTTCTAGCATCAATCTCTGTAACGTGACCAGGTTTCCATTCTTCTTGACAGTAGAGCATGGCATCAGTACGAAACCTACCTACTTTTTGTGCCCATACTTTTTGTATATCACCTTCTGGTAGCTTTTTAATGTAGTTTGATAGAACTGCTTCAACTTCTGCTTTCCGTTTCTTAGATAATGCTGCTAGTACACCAGCTATATTTGAGGCATCAGTTTCTAATTTTTCGCTAATTGGTGAGTAAGAGCGCATTTTGGAGGGAATAGGATTTAGAATAAAAATATTTTTAATGAAATGATAAAAATTATATATAATTTCATCTTCTAAACCA
>NNBV01000720.1_pt1 | contig 17540 bp, 11 predicted proteins | sample 1173771 | NCBI WGS metagenome assembly NNBV01 (sample SAMN07173938, study PRJNA388173) | plant metagenome | isolation source: symbiotic tissue sample KVS11 | place: Norway: Troms, Kvaloya island | reverse complement strand
TACAGATTTACTTAAAATCGTTCCTGCACTTAGTGCCTTTCCTTGAGGATTTACCAACCCAAAACGGCTAAAAACAGCCAAACCACCACCAGAAGTCCGGTAACTAAACGGGAAAGTATTTTGCAGGTGCGCGGTTAGTTCTTTCATTGCGGGCGAGCTGATCTCGATTAATACAGCTATGTCAGGCTTTTGCTGTTCAACGAAATTAGCCACATATCTCAACTGAGTATTTTGAGTGTTGATGTTAAATTCTAGAACTCTTATTGATTCACCTTGCCCTTGGTGGCTATTAGGCAAATACCAAGGTAATATCCAAACGCTATTAAACGCTAGCAAAGCAAGAGCAAAAAACAGTGTGCCCTGCCAACGAATTCTAGCGAACCAAGCACACAAAGTCCCTATAGTGATGAGTAAAGAGACTAAAAAGTAATAAACTCTGCCGTGACTTAATAACTCGAAAGGATACTGCCAAAGGAAACCAACACCTATTGAAAGAAGGGCAGTAATCCCTAGTAGAAGGTTCAATAAAATTTGGCTATAAGACTTTAACATCTAATACTGATATTTACATACAAGAGTACTTAGCTAGATATACAGTACTTGCAAAGCTTATTACTGAAAATATACTAATTTTTGGTCAAACTATGACATTAAAGGAGTATGTTGCTCAACCGGAGCGCGGACTTTTGGTGCAAGAGTGTTTTTTATCGAAACAGAATAGTGCATCAGTCGCTTCTCATCGAAGCTGGTACAGTATCGTTCATGCTGTTTTGATGAATACCTGTTTAAGTTAACTGGGTGGAAGAAGCCCCTGAACGCTCGGTGGTACTTCTCTGTCTTAGAGAACAAGCAAAAACAAGCTGCAAAAATTAGTTAGTAGTCATGCTCACCCAAGCGTATCAGTCGGTGACTACAAGAACAGCCTCTGAATGATCTACCACATCTTCGTAGAATCGCTTGAGTGCCGTGAAGTCCCTGACGATCCATTCAAATGCCTCGTCAGTATCCCTCGTCTGGTGCCACTTGTAAAGGTGTGCATCGTACATAAGTACCGGAGCATACTTTGACTTGATATCTTCTTCAGTAATTCCACCAAGCCAAATGTGAATCAACTGGCATTTGTCGGCAGGAGTCCAACGGATGGGGAATCCTTGTGTGCTTCGTGTGGCATCAACCTGGTACGATCTACTTGCTGTTTGGTAGCTTGCTTTATCTGGTTGGGACAATTCTGGTGACAATCGCCTTCAATGTGCCACTCAATGATGCCCTAGCGATCGCCAAACCAGATAGTACTGAGGGTGCAAACCTGTGGGCTAGATATCTAACCAATTGGACGCTTTGGAACCATGTTAGGACAATCTTGAGTTTGGGGCAGCAGCATTACTGACTATCGCGCTCTGTGATCAAACAGTGCAATAGGAATATTTTGCATCAACTGTAAAAATAGGATAATTCTACTCATCAAAATGTAGTCATTTTTAAGTCAATATGAGTGTTCAAGCCGCATATGATAATTGGTCAACCACCTATGATGCTGATGAAAATCTGACGCGCGATCTCGATCAAATCATTACTAAAGAAACCTTCATGAGTAAGAGGTATAAATCAGTCGTTGAAATTGGCTGTGGCACAGGCAAAAATACATTGCTGCTGTCACAAATTGCCCAAACAGTCTATGCAGTTGATTTTTCAGCATCCATGATCGAGAAGGCGAAAGAAAAAGTAAATTCAGTCAACGTGATGTTCATCACCGCAGACATTAGAAACCAATGGATTTGCAGCAACGAGTCTGCTGATTTGATCACCTGCAATCTTGTTCTCGAACACATCGAAGATTTGACATTTATCTTTTCAGAAGCCTACCGTGTAATCGTTCCGGGAGGATACTTTTTCATTTGTGAACTTCATCCATTCAGACAGTATCGAGGCACACAAGCTAATTTTCAAAGAAATCAAGAAGTGATTGAAATCCCAGCATTTATACATCACCTATCAGATTTTTTTCAGACCGCGAAAAATTATGGGTTCCTGCTTGAGGATTTCAACGAGTGGTGGCATGAGCAAGATCAAAATAAACCACCCAGACTTGTATCTTTCTTGTTCAAAAAGTGAAGAAAATCTGGGTTAGCGTCAGGGCTATTTCATTCTAAATGTAGACGCGATATGGTAAGATGCAGCGCCAGTTCTACTTCTTGCATCTATTATCATCCTAGCTTACCCTCATCACTCCTATAAGTCATAGCTCTGGGCTTCCGTTTTCTAAGAGGGACTACTGATTTCTTGGGTGCTTGTGGCGGACGACATCTTTCACAGTAGAGTGGTCGCACACCAAAAGTTTCTCGTTGTGTGGGTTGTTCGCACTGCTTACACACAAAGTTAAAAACGCGAGTATGAATTTCCCGCTTGTGCGCTCTGACGGTGTACTCTCGGACTTCAATAGTTTTGCTGGGCATCGGTTCTTTCTTTGGTGTTCTATTTATAAGGATAGTTTCTAGATAGCAATATATTCATACACCATTTGATTGAAACAGGGGCAATCTGATGGTTTTTGGCCGGGGATTAAGTAGAGGCGATGCTGCTAGAAAGTGCGGGTACGCGATCGCACCGCATTCCTGAGTGCCGCAATTGGAGGCATCTAAAAAGGCAGTGGCGACTGCTTTTAGTCTTTGAAGTAGCGAGTTCGACTTATACAAATGAAACTAGAATGCAACAATCATTAGTTAATCCTAATTAGAAGATAATCTTTGATCCTGTTTCGATGAGAGCGCAAAATGGAGAGAGGAAGATGTTCAGTTTTACGAATTGTTTCCAGGCTTTGATTCAGGCGTTCTGCAACTTGACTCAAAGCTCATTCAGAGAAATACCATTCATTTATTGACACTGCTTTGTGAAAACCCTTTTCATGGGAAAATAAGGCTTGAACGCCTTTGAGCTTGGAGGTTGAAAACTGCCCTAATTTTTTAGAGAGTTTACCGCAAACCTCAGACTTCTCAAATCAGCATTATAAGCAATTAAATAAACTCGTCCACAAAAATACAACTTAATATTAGTGTGCGTTTTCTATGGCCTTACTTAGTTAACTAAAATCAAAACACTCCTTCTTAGATTGTTTTTGTGAACGAGTTAGTTTTCTTACAGCTAATAAGCTGCTAAAATATGTGTATAGGATCAGATTCTGCTTTTGCCGCCACCAAGAGTTTACTGACCAAAAAATGACAACAATTACGCCGATTGATTATTTATCGCCAATATTGAGCGAAGAACCAGAACTACTGCATGATACTCCCACCTCAAAAAAATCCACACGTTACATTTTCCGAGTCCCCGCCCCATCTGAACGTTCACCTTTTAAACCTGTACCTCCCATCTTGACCATATCCGAGGCTCATCGTCAGCGATTAGAAGTTAGAGAAATTATTCAAAACCACCCAGAGCGTCGCCTCCTGCAAATGCTCGGTGTACTCAATTTTTACATTTACTGCACTGCCGCAAATTCTTCCTTTGGTGCTATCACCAAAATCAATAATCAAAACTCAGTTACCTACTCCATAGATTCACAATCTCTGAGTCAAATGCTCGCTCTCTCAGACGCTGGGTTATTATCTGGCACTTTTCCCAGTACTTTCGCCACTAAATATCTCAAAACTTTTTGGGGTGCTGGTTTCTGTGGTCGCGCTAGTTTCCGGGGAGTCCGTGAGTACTTTAGAACAAATCTTTCACTCTTTGATTACCAACCTGGAATACAGAAAACTCGAAACACACCTCAAATTACTCAAATTAACTATAAACGGATGCTCATAGCTTATGAGGCTATTGAAGAGGAATTGAGCGCTCGTCATCAAGATCAATTTGGTCATACAAATTTAGAAGCTATCCTTCCATCTCACATGGGTGCAAATGTTGTAGCCCTTTTCAATTCCACTTTTATCGGATTTTTAAAATTCCGTCGAAATTGGCGTTTTGATTTTGGCGCTGTCATCCAAGAAGACCAGATGCAGCATGATCAATCCCTCATTCCCAAAGCTACCCAACTCCCAATGCAGCAGAAATTTAAATCTTGGGCTGAGATCGCTGCTGATTATCGCCGTAAACATCACATCGCTTGGAATCCCTTTTCTGGCCAATTTGAACGCTACAACTTATTTCCTACTTCTCTAATACCCAACACCGCTTAGAAAAAATTATTTCTAGCTCTTGAGCAAATTTGAAAATATCACTTACAGCAGTGTCAGAACTGAAGTTACTCAAAAAATCAATTTAAGTAGGTAAAATTTATGGCAAACATCATTGTTGGAACCAACGGGAATGATACCCTAGTCGGCCAAAATAACGACACCTTAACTGGTGGAGGTGGCAACGATCTTTACAATATCAGTCCCGGTACGTATGATTACGTAATCGAGCCGGGCGCGATTATTACAGATTTTGGTGGCATAGGTCAAGGAACAAATCCGACAGCAGGAGCAATTGCCGAAGTGGATACCCTAATATTCCAAGGCTCTGGCTTGACTGCTCGAAATCTGCTGCTTACCCAGAATGGCAGCAATCTGGAAATCACCTTTCAAAATAATGCCGATACTGAAGTCACTTTACAAAACTTTGCCCTGTCTAACCTTGATAACCTCAGCACATTTACAGGAGCCACTGTCAACTTAGGCAATATCGTGTTTGATGGACAAACTAGCACTACAGACAGCTTTGATGTCTTCAATGCCAACTCCACACAAAGCACTATCTTCAACAAAAATACAGTCACCTTCCTTAACGACCTGAACAATAACGTTAACGGTTTTGATGATTCAGATGATGTCATCAATGGACAAGGAGGTGATGACATTATTGATGGCAAAAGTGGCAACGACTTGCTGCGGGGTGGTGCGGGCAATAACTTCCTCTCTGGGGGCGATGGCAATGATTCTCTTGACATCTCTGGCTATGAGGACTTCCCTCCTGGCGACAACAGCAACTCTCGCTCAACAGGCAAGAATACCCTCAACGGAGGCGCGGGTGACGATACATTAACAGCTGGCGGTTCAACAGGCGATAACCTCCTCTCTGGTGGCGATGGTAATGATTATCTTGATATCTCTGGCAGCTACAGCGGTTACATTGATGCATCCGACTCTCGCTCAACAGGCAAGAATACCCTCAACGGAGGCGCGGGTAACGATACATTGAGGGCTGGTGGTTCAACAGGCGATAACCTCCTCTCTGGTGGCAATGGTAATGATTATCTTGGCATCTCTGGCAGCAGCTACAGTTCCCGTATTTCATCCGACTCTCGCTCAACAGGCAAGAATACCCTCAACGGAGGCGCGGGTGACGATACATTAACAGCTGGCGGTTCAACAGGTGATAACCTCCTCTCTGGTGGCAATGGTAATGATTATCTTGACATCTCTGGCAACGACTTCATTATCGGCGGCTTCTTCAGCGATGACTCTCGCTCATTTGGCAATAACACCCTCAACGGAGGCGCGGGTAACGATACATTGAGGGCTGGCGGTTCAACAGGTGATAACCTCCTCTCTGGGGGCAATGGCAATGATTATCTTGACATCTCTGGCAATGACTCGATTGCTGGTACTGATCTATACGCTCGCTCATTTGGCAATAACACCCTCAACGGAGGTGCGGGTGACGATACATTGAGGGCTGGCGGTTCAACAGGTGATAACCTCCTCTCTGGTGGCGATGGTAATGATTATCTTGACATCTCTGGTAGCTACTCCGGCACCGACGACTCAAACTACTTCGACTCTCGCTCAACAGGCAATAACACCCTTACAGGGGGCAATGGCAATGATATCCTTACAGGAGGCAATGCTAATGACAGCCTTATAGGAGGGCACGGGACTGATACCTTTGCTTTCAATAGTTACAATGAAGGCGTTGACACTATTTATGATTTCAATGCTACTAATGAATTAATTCAGATATCAGCTAGTGGTTTTGGTGGCGGTTTATCAACACCTTCACTTCAAATAAGCCAGTTTACCATCGGAACATCTGCAACTGCGATCGCTCAACGATTCATTTATGATGATTCTACAGGTGGACTGTTCTTTGACCTTGATGGCAGTGCGGCTGAGTTTACGCAGGTACAATTTGCTCAACTATCTGCTGGGTTGTCATTAACCAACAATAATTTTGTAGTTGTTTAATGTGGTTAAGGATTTCCAAGAAATAAATTTAAGAATTACATAAAACTACATTATGTAGGGGCAATTTATGTAGCCGCTCTGCGGCTACTCTGTGAGTTATTCAACGAAGTATCCGTAGAGTATTGCCCCTACCTACAGAATGTGAGATGCTATTTTTAGCACCTCACATTTGATTGAGCAATGTAATAAATGCTAAGAAAACGAGGTGTTTATGAATTAAGGGATAATTCAGCAACACTTTCTAGACTAGACCTCTTGCAAAAAAGTTTTGTGGTATTATTTAGGGTTAGGAAAATTTTAAGTTAATTAGCTTTTTGAAGATCATAATTATAAATTCCAGCAATTAAGTGACAACGCAGCCCAAACCGTTTTCTACGATTGCGATAACGTTGACTGAAAATCCGAAAAACTTTTAAACATCGATTCACATGTTCAATAGCAATCCGACGGCTGGCCAAAGAACGATTATAATGCTTATCTTCTGGAGTTAACTTGCCCTTTTTTGGTTTCTTTTTTGGTAAACGACAATTCCTATGTAACTTGCTAATACCTTGGTAGCCACTATCTTCTAAGCTCTCGGTTTCGGGATGAAAACGCACTTTACTATCGACGAACAACTTGTAGTCATGTTTTCGACCCGAACCGTTGACAACACAACGAATTTCAAAAGTTGCTAGGTCAATCACCAATTGAGATTTCAGGGTATGTTGTTTTTGTTTGCCACTATAGAAGCGTTTTTGACCATATTTAGGACGTTCAATCGGACTCTCTGTGACATCCATCATTGCTGTTAAAGGTTTCTGTGATGGAATCAGCAAGGACTTTTTTCCGCCTAAACGAAACTTACCGGAGCTGACCAGTGTGCTTTCAACTCGATGTACGATACGGCAAACAGTCGATTCCGACACCTGCCAATCTTGAGCAATATGGAAGTAAGTGCGATATTCTCGCCAATACTGTAGGCAGATCAAAACTTGCTCTTCTAAATCTAGCTTGGGGGGACAACCACGCGTTTGTTTAGTTTCCGTAGTATCTCCCATGACTTTAACCATCTGATCAAATGTCAGCCTTTGGACTCCCACCAGACGTTTGAACTCTCGGTTTGATAGTTTTTTTGTTTGCTCGTATCGCATAACTGAGTTTAATCAAGCTAAAACCCCCCAATTTTACCATAAAATAATTCTGCAAGAGGTCTACTATTTAAATAATGTCTGCGTTTGTAATTTTGACAATCTACAGCGATCGCTGTAGAGACAGAGGTACGCTACGCTAAATTTAGAGTGAAGTCCTCTCTTGAAGAGAGGATGTGTTCAAATTCGCTTCATATTTGGACAAGGCTTAAAAACGCTTTACGTAAATCAATTGAAAATTACAAATACTTAGTTGAGAAAAAATCATGGATATGCAATCTCTACTCACTTTGACAATCGTAGTTATCTTTTGGGCATTCGTTACTCTCGTTATATTCCAGTTCATTAATGGACTATTTGTATCGGCTGCTAACGTTAGTAATGTGGTTTCAGTTAGCAATGGAAATATAGCCGCTTCTACAATCCCATCACTATCAGAAATAATTACACCACAACAAGTTCAGACTTTTGAAAAATTGCCAGATCCTTGGACGTTAGAGGATGAAGTTGTTCATCGTACCAGTAACGAAGCAGTTATTCTCTCATTCCCTACATTGAGATTGCTGCCTCCAGTTGAAGAAATTTCACCACAACCAAAACGTGCTACTCGTTCAAATAAAGTTAGCAATCCTGTCAACAAGTCACCGAAAACTAAAAAGGCTGATGTAAATTCTTCAGGCAAGCGCAAGCCAGGCAGACCGTGTAAAGCTAGCTAATTCGCTTTTTAAGCCTCGGCTGATCACCGAAGAATAAATGTCTGAAGGTTTAAAAGTTCAAATGAGGCTAATGAAGAAGGGGAAAGGGAAAAGGGGAAAGGGAACCAGTAATTTAAAAGCTCTTGTTTCAAATAAATACGCTGCTTTTTTATCGCACTACGTGTCTCAGAAATCTTCTTCTTTTGTTCTCCACAATTAAGACGGGGGCTTTCTACCTTGTGGGAAAAGTTCTAAATTCTGTGCCCTTTCCCCCTTTTCCCTTTCTTGGTAATTGCCTCATTTATTAATAAGAAAAAGGCTTCGCCATAGCAAAAGTGAAAAAATAATATTGTGAGTGATGCAATGGTACAGCAACTTTTCACTCAAGGTTCTTTATTCGATTTGCAAACAGTAATCGATTATGGGCAGTCAGTTATTAATGTTGCCCAAGAGCTTGCAAAAGTTTTAACAGATAATCGCCCTCTCTCTACAAAAACTGTTTCTTCCCAGATGAATCGCTACTTTTTAGGCACTGCCGCGTCTGGTGCATGGCAATGGAAAGATGCTTACGAAGCTGTGGAAGTAGCGCAAATATTATATCTGCGTCAAAAAGGTTACAAGCTTTTATTAGAGTCGCCGCTAACAGTATTATTGGAATTGGAGAAGTTAGTAGCCCTGTGCCCAACGCAAACACGGCGCAGTGAAGAGTCAGTACAACTTCAGCAATTCTCCACCCCTTTGCCGCTTGCTTATCTGGTAGCTAAAGCAGGATTTATACAAGCTACTGATTTGGTGCTGGAGCCAAGTGCCGGAACTGGTTTGTTAGCACAAATGGCTAAACTGCACAGTGCAAGTCTGATGCTCAACGAGCTTGCACCCGATAGATCGAAGATTCTGCGACGGCTATTCCCTGGCACTCCACTATTCTCAGTAAACGCGGAACAAATTAACGACTATCTGGTTGGCAAGACTCAGCCCTCAGTTGTGCTGATGAATCCACCTTTCTCTGCATCTCCCAAAATCAACAGTCGCAACCCGGACGCAACTCCTCGCCACATCAACTCGGCATTGCAAAGACTGGCTGACGGTGGACGGCTGGTAACAATCACAGCCAATTGGTTCTCTCCGGCTAACCCAAGCTGGCGAGAGACTTTTGTTAAGTGGCAGGATTTTGCGCGAGTTCTACTGTCTGTTGGGGTCAACGGCAAAGTGTACTCGAAACATGGTACACAAATCGACACCAGAATTACGGTAATTGATAAAGTCCCGGCTGATAATCCCGACGACATCCCCTGTATTCCCGAAACCTTGGACTTACCCGAACTGCTGGCGTTGATTGAGCAATTACCTGAGCGATCTCCGTGGGAACGCTCAGAAAAAATCAAAGCTGCTGCGAAGGCAATTGTTGTTCAATTGCCAAAACGTACTACAGTTGCACAACCAGAAACTGTTTCCTCTCTTCCAGACGACATAGTAGTGTTGGAATACGAAGTCGTCGAATGGTTTGCTACAGATGGACTCAAAGATACTTTATATGAAACCTATCGCCCACAACGAATCCGAATCAAGGACGCTTTACCTCACCCCTCACTTCTTTGTGAAAGTGCAGCCCTAGCACTTGTCTCGCCACCAGCACCAACTTATAAACCGCATCTACCACAAAATATTCTCACACAAGGCTTGTTGTCAGAGGCACAACTTGAAAGCGTCATCTACGCAGGTCAAGCACACTGTGAATTTCTGTCTGGGTCTTATATTGTAGATGATTCATGGGATAATGTGACTGTAGCAGCAAATAGCTCAGAAAATGCTGTGAAATTTCGTCGTGGCTGGTTCTTAGGCGATGGGACAGGTGCTGGTAAGGGTAGACAATGTGCAGGAATCATCCTCGACAACTGGTGTCAGGAACGAAGAAAAGCAATCTGGGTATCCAAAAGTTCTGCCTTAATTGAAGATGCCCGTAGAGACTGGTGTGCGCTCGGAGGTAGTGAGAAAGATATTATCGACCTCTCAAATATCAAACTTGGCGACCCCATCCCTTTCACCCAAGGTATTCTGTTCTGCACCTACTCAACTCTGCGCTCTCAAAAGAACGGCAAAAGTCGGCTTAAGCAAATCGTTGAGTGGGCTGGCATTGGCTTTGAGGGAGCGATCGCTTTCGACGAGTGCCACAGCATGGGTAACGCAATGGCACAAGAGGGCAAACTGGGCATGGTTGCAGCATCCCAGCAAGGCATTGTTGGGCTGCGGTTGCAAAACGCATTACCGCAGGCACGGGTTGTCTATGTCTCTGCAACTGGTGCAACTAAAGTCTCAAATCTCTCATACGCCAATCGCCTGGGACTTTGGCAGACTGGGGATTTCCCGTTTACCTCCCGTGAAGATTTTGTGGAATCCATTGAGGGCGGTGGTATCGCCGCGATGGAAGTGGTCGCCAGGGATCTCAAGGCTTTGGGACTGTATCTGGCGCGGAGCCTTTCATTCGAGGGGGTGGAGTATCAAACGCTCGAAATTGAGTTAACGCCGAGGCAGGAACGGAGCTATAACAGCTACTCCGATGCTTTCCAGGTTATTCATAATAATTTAGAGAAAGCGTTAGAAGCTTGTAATATCTCTGGCGCAAAAACGTACAATCGTGCTGCTAAGATGTCTGCCAACTCGCAGTTTGAGTCACACAAGCAAAGATTCTTCAATCATCTGCTGACCGGGATGAAATGCCCTACCCTGATCAAAGCGATTGAGCAGGATCTATCCCTTGGTCTTGCAATTGTCATTCAAATAGTTTCGACTAATGAAGAACTTTTGAAACGACGACTTGATGAAGTTCCTGCTTCCGAATGGAAGGATCTTAATCTTGACCTAACTCCACGGGAATATGTTATGGATTACCTGATGAGTGCTTTCCCTGTTCATCTTCATTCCATTCATTCAGGTGTTGATGGAGAAGAAAGATCCGAGCCAGTCTTTGACGCTGATGGCTCTCCAGTTATTTCACAAGAAGCTGTAGCTTTGAGAGATACTCTAGTCGATAAGTTAGCAAGTCTTGATCCAATCCCTGGTGCATTAGAACAATTGCTGTGGCATTTTGGTAATAAGCAAGTGGCTGAAGTTACGGGTCGTAGCAAGCGAGTTTTGAAAGATGATTCAGGGCGTTTGTTCGTTGATTCACGCGGTGGTGGGGCGAATATTGCTGAGACTGCTGCGTTTATGCAAGGAGACAAACAAATCCTCATCTTCAGTGACGTTGGTGGCACAGGCAGAAGTTATCATGCCGATCTAAATGCTGCGAATCGGCGGCGGCGATCGCATTATTTGCTTGAAGCCGGCTGGAGAGCAGACAACGCAATTCAAGGGCTTGGGCGATCGCATAGAACCAACCAAGCATCTGCACCTATTTTCCGACCTGTTACCACTAACGTCATCGGTGAACGCCGCTTTATCTCAACCATTGCCCGAAGGCTAGATAGCTTGGGCGCACTCACTCGTGGACAGAGGCAAACTGGAGGTAGCGGAATATTTTCAAACAAAGATAACCTTGAGTCGAACTACGCCGAATATGCACTGTATGAACTGTTCAAGCAGATATTCCAAGGGCGGTTTGCCCAAGTGCCTTTGGGGACTTTTGAGCAAATGACTGGACTTAGCTTAACCTCTCATGAAGGCGGGATGAAAATCGACTTGCCCCCATTGCGGCAATTCCTCAATCGCCTGTTGGCTTTACGCATCGATATGCAAAACATCATTTTCGAGCGTTTTGAGTTGTTGCTAAGTCAGCAGATTGAAGCAGCGATCGCGGCTGGTGTCTATGAGATGGGTGTGGAAACTTTACGGGCTGAACGCTTTACTGTTGAGAGCCAGGAAGCTGTCTACACCCACCCTGCCACAGGTAGCGTCACCAACTACCTCAAAATTGAGCGAGTTCAGAAGAACAACATCAGAACGGCTCAAGAAATGGTTGAGTTTGCTGCCAAGTACCAAGGACAATTCATGGTGAATGAGAAAGGTCGTGCGGCGATAACAATTCCAACGCATAGTATATTCGATGCCGAAGGTGGTGTTGTGCCAAGGGTTTTGCTCGTCCGTCCACAAAAAGAAACTCGTGTCATAGTGGAACAACTGAATTCTTCCACTTGGCGGCAGGTTTCGGCTGACACCTTTGCTGCTGCTTGGTCTATTGAAATAGACGCACTACCCAAGTTCACTACCGATTACCTGCATTTGGTAACTGGTATTCTCCTACCCATCTGGAAAATCCTGCCACAGCAGAATAGTCGAGTCTTCCGACTACAAACCAGCGATGGACAAAAGATTCTCGGTCGGGTAGTGAATGCTTCCGACATCCAAACTGTGCGAGAGCAACTTGGACTAAGGAACCAGATGCTTTCTCCTGAAGAACTTGTGAAGCTGATACTAAACGAGAGATATACACAGCAACTACCAGGAGGAATTACGCTGCGGCGGTCTTTCGTTGCTAATGAACCTCGCATAGAACTGGTTAATGCTATCTCACTGGCAGAGCGACTGGTGGCTGTGGGTTGCTTCACCGAGATCATCAACTGGCAAAAGCGCCTATTCATTCCAGTTTCAGACAAAGCACCAGCTATTCTAGCGGCTGTGATTGCAATCTTGGGATAAGTTAAAAGCTGATGTATCTAATAAATACATCAGCTTATTTTTCGCTCAAACAAGAGTTTTAAGAAAGGGAAATGGGAAAGGGAATAAGTAACTTAAAAGCTCTTGTTTCAAATATGGACCGGAGGCGGAGCGGCTCCGGCTCCACACTGCTAAGTTATCGCACTACGTGCCTTAAAAATCTTCTTTTTTTATTCGACCTATTTAAAAATAGGGGCTTCATACCATGAATATAAAATGGTAATCAGCATCACCATGTCAGAAAAGAAAAATTGTACACTTAGAGAATTTACAATAATCCAACTTTTTTCAGGCGCGATAGCAATCCAGTCCGGGTGCTATAATTTTTTTGCATCTGCTTAATAGAAGCTTTGAACTCCTCTAGCTTTCCTTGATATTCAGCCAGTTCCCGTAAGTCAACTAGATGTGCAACTGCTTGGTCATAAGTTTTGGATTGCTTGAATTCAAGTAATTTATATATATCTGACCATACTTTATCTTGATTTTTAGCTAGAACTTCTAACTTACGGATTTTTTCCTGTTGTGCTGCTAATTTCTCTCGTTGCTGACGCTGTTGCATTTGCTCATTAGCATTTTCTAGTAACTGAGAAAATGAGCGTCTATGAGTATCATGATTGCTATCACTTTTGGGAATTTTAAATAGTTCTCGCAGTCGGTTTACAAGTTGTATTCCAACATTATTTTCACCTGTTGCTACTTTCAAAAGAAAATAGTCTTTTTCCTCTGATGACAAAGCTGTAATCCACTCTTTTATGGGTTCAGTATTTTCTTTTTTATCAATACTTACTTGAGATGCCGATGCAATTAAATCCTGGTCAATATCAAATAACTCCGTAAAAGTCTCAATTGCAGCAGGTAGTTTTTTCAAGTTTGCTGGGACAGGTGGTTCAACTAAATCTTCTTCATCTTCCCCTTCTTCAATTGCTATTGAAGCTGCTTTTAACCAAGCCAGATAGAAAACTCGGTAATCTCCTTGCAAAATATCATCACGCAATTGCACTAACTTCGCTAGCCATCCCTCTGGTTCTATCCAATCTCCATATTCTTCATCCTGGATACTGATATCTACAATTACATAATTTTTGCTACTTGATACAGTAATTTTATCAGCTAAACAATAAGGTTCAAAAACTGATGGAGCAACCACTGTTTTAGGGAAACGAAACATTAATTGTCGCGTCCCCCAATTCGCCATGTATAACATGATGTCGAAACACTTTTCTAGAACTTCCTTGGGTTCACCTCGAAAGTCTCCATAGCTGTAGGTAAAAATTGCGTTTGTTGCACTCAGTTGTACTCGACTAGATAAACTACTTATATATGCTTGTTCTGATGCAGTTAATGGTCGGTCTAATGCCTGGAATTCGTAATACTGGTACTCGCTCATAGTTTTCTTTATCTTTAATAAAGTATTTAATTTTTAAATATTTGGTATTTGCCAATTAATTTCTGGTTGTCCATAAGAAATTAATGCAGAATTAATAGCTGAAAATGACTTACTACCAAAAAAACCATTGTGAGCAGAAAGTGGTGAAGGATGTGCTGATTGAATTATGATATTTTTATTGGTATCTATCAGCTTTAGTTTCTTTTGTGCATCCTTACCCCACAGCACAAAGATCACAGGTGCAGGTTTCTGGCTAATTTTACTAATTACCACATCTGTAAAAGTTTCCCAACCCTTATTTTTATGGGAATTTGCCATGCCTGCTCTGACACTTAGTACTGTATTTAACATCAGTATACCCTGTTTAGCCCATGTTAAAAGATAGCCATTATTTGGGGTTTCAAATCCAATATCTTGTTTAAGTTCTTTAAATATGTTGCGAAGTGATGGAGGTGGTTTTACCCCTGGTCTTACTGAAAAACATAAGCCATGTGCTTGGTTTTCATTGTGATATGGATCTTGTCCCAGCAATACGACTTTTACTTGGTCGTAAGGTGTCAGTTCAAAAGCAGAAAATGTCTCTTCTTTAGCTGGATAGATAGTATAAGATAACCTTTCACTTATTAGGAACTCTTGAAGTTTAGTAAAGTAAGGTTGTTTAAATTCTTCAGCTAGTACTTTCTGCCAATTATTAGGAAATTGCAAATTTATCATTCGATGATTATTTAGCATCCAGACATATTATCCTACATCTCGTAACCTCAACAATTCCGTGTTTTTCACAAATAACTAACACTCTGATGCAATTAGAGAATATCTTCTAAACCTGGAAACAGAGGCGCTTCTTCACGATCGTATTTAGCTAGATAATCTCTAAAGGATGTACCACCAATACCAACTATTTTTCGTTGTGTAATTGCCAACCCTAGATGAGATTTATGAAATCGGCTTTGCAAATTATCATACATAAGCGCTAAAGCATTTTTACAACTAATTAACGTGAGTTCGACGGATAGAAAAGCTCAAAAAGCTCACTAGATAAGAATTTGCTTAACTGGATAGACGAAGTGCGATCGCTACGATTGATTGAGAATCAGCAAAAAAGTCACAAAAAAATGCCGAGACTAAGAATATCTAACAAAAATGAGGGTCTCGGCTATGTCTACAATTGTATCTCGCCTGGACATTACACAAATTTTCTGCGACGTAGATGATTTCTGTCAGCAATGGGAAAATCTCTGGCAGCAAGTACCGCAATTACCATCGACAACGGGAGAACGGCGCAGCACTTCCCGGATGCATTTATCAGAAGTGATGACAATAGTCATCGCATTTCATGGCAGTGGATATAAGACTTTCAAAGAATTCTATACCATGCATGTGCTTCCAGGATGGCATAAAGCATTTCCCAATTTAGTTAGCTATACTCGGTTTGTGGAACTGATGCCCTGGTGCTTAATGTTATTATGCTGCTTTTTACATACACGCACAGGAGAAATTACTGGGATTAGCTTTATTGATTCCACCCCAATTAATGTTTGTCATAACTGTAGGGCACATTCTCACAAGGTGTTTAAAGGATTGGTGAAATGGGGAAAGAATTCTGTGGGCTGGCACTTTGGGTTTAAGCTTCATTTAATTATTAATGATTGTGGAGAATTACTCGCATTTTCACTAACCCCAGCAAACGTAGATGACCGAAAACCAGTCCCAGAGATGACTAAGGACTTAATTGGTAAACTTTTTGGTGACAGAGGATACATCTCTCAAAAACTATTTGAGGAGTTGTATGAGCGAGGGTTGCAGTTAGTCACAAAATCTAAGAAGAAAATGAAAAATCGTTTGGTAAAACTGATTGATAAGATTCTGTTACGCAAACGTGCTGTAATTGAGTCGGTCAATGACCATCTGAAAAACATTTGTCAAATAGAACACTCTCGCCATCGTAGTCCATTTAACTTTTTGGTTAACTTGATGGCTGGTTTAGCTGCTTATACCTATTTGCCTAAAAAACCTTCAATTGACATTTACCCAAAAGATTTGCCTGCGCTACCTCCTGCCATTTTTTAGTTCCGTCGAACTCACGTTAATTACTTCCTCGATATATGGGAATTTTAGTAGTGAGAGTCACTATCCCTCTTCTGTCACTTTCCGGGTATTCTAAATAAAAGTATTAGAAGAAAAAACTCTGAAAGGTAAGTAGGGTAATGGATGTAGAATTACAAATCTTGAAACATTTGGCAAGAGACGCTCACCCAACAGTTGCCACCATAGATGAATATTGTGCAGAGTATAAAGACTTGTTTAAAGAAGTAAGAAATTATGAGTGTTTCAAATATTTACATCTGGGAATAATGTCCCAAATTCAAAGAAAATCATTACCAGAGATAGCAAAAGTCGTAAGTATAAACTCCGCTCAGTCATTACATCATTTTTTAGCCAATTCAGATTGGTCAGTAAACAAGTTAAAACAACGAAGATTAAATAAGTTGAAGAAAGAATTAGATGGTAGAGCAATTACATTAGTCATAGATGAAACAGGAGATAGGAAAAAAGGTAAAAAGACAGATTATGTAGCTAGACAGTATTTAGGGAGTGTGGGAAAAATCGATAATGGAATAGTGTCAGTCAATGCTTATGGAGTCTACTCGAATATAACATTTCCATTAATGGTAAAAGTATTTAAACCAAAAGGAACACTAAAGGAATCAGATAAATATAAAACTAAAATAGAGTTAGCATCAGAGATAATTACAGAATTAATGGAATCAGGGTTCAACATTGAGTTAGTATTGGCTGATAGTTTGTATGGTGAAAGTAGCCAATTTATTAGAAAAATAGCTGAATATAACTTAGGCTATGTGGTATCAATCAGAAGTAATCATGGAGTCTGGTTGCCAGCAGAGCAAAGAGTTAGAGCGAATAAGTGGTGCAAATTTAAAAGAACATTTAGCAATCAAAAATCAGAGACTAGATACATTAGGGAAATAATTTATGGAAAAAAAAGAGCCATAACTTACTGGGAAATAACTACTGATACAGAAACTATGCCAGAAAATTCTACCTCCTTCGTAATGACGAATCTTCAAGGCAATTTGAAGAAAACTTTAGGCGACTTATATGGATTAAGAACCTGGGTAGAATATGGGTTTCGACAGTGTAAACAGGAACTAGGCTGGACAGATTACCGTTTCACTAATTTTCAACATATTGAGAGGTGGTGGGAGATTATTTTTTGTGTTTACACGATGATTAGTTTAAATTCTTCAGTCTTCTTAGGCTTAAATCAATCTTGTCAACTTGAGACTGAGGCACAAGAAAATAGTGATGTTGATTTTTCTAATCATCCACAATGGAACCATGAATCCGGATGGAAGAATACTTTAAATAATCTGCGTCTCATTATCCAACCACTTTTACTATTTTGGTTGATTTACCCTTGGTTAAGTATTTTCCCTAATTCACGCTTATTGCTGGGATTCAATCATCTAATTGCGGCAATGAATCAATT
>NNBV01002961.1_pt1 | contig 17582 bp, 9 predicted proteins | sample 1173771 | NCBI WGS metagenome assembly NNBV01 (sample SAMN07173938, study PRJNA388173) | plant metagenome | isolation source: symbiotic tissue sample KVS11 | place: Norway: Troms, Kvaloya island | reverse complement strand
CAGGGGTAGTGGTGAGTGTACCTCCCAAACTAAAAGTAACTGCCGGGATCTGTGAAGTTCCTTTGTTTACAGTAACAAGATCTAATGTTGTACCTCCGGTTCCTGTTCCTCCAAAAGTAACGTTATTAGCTCCGCCAAAAGTGATGTCAGCAAAATTATAACGAGTGCCTGAAGTATATTGCCTGAGGTTCATTACATTATTGTTAGTAATACCTCCCACAACGTTAATAAGATGCGTGGTCGTTTGGTTATTTGCCGTTGGGGCCGCACATGAAAACGTTCCGTTGTTTACAATATTACCTGTTACGTTTAGCGTTGTTGTCGAACCTGAAGGCGTGGTAGCAAAATTAAATGTACCATACGAAACCGTTAAGTTTCCCCCAACAGAAATGGTTTGTGAAGAGCCATTGGTAACAACTGTTCCTGTATAGATTGATGCGCTTCCTTCAGTCAGGCTATTATATATGGTCAAACTGCTGCTTGGCAATGTGATGGTTTGTCCGGCAAAAGGACTGACTGTCAGATTGTAGTAGGTAGCCAACGGTTGGGCTGTGCTTACGGGTGAATTGTAAGTAGAGGGAATTGTCCGGGCGGTGGTATTTATACCATAATACTCTACGGTACCTCCACCTGATCCAACAAAATTAGTAAAGTCTCCCGAAGGAAAATAGCCCAATAACCCCATGCGTAAGGTACCTGTACCACCTATTGTAGAGGAAACAGTAGTATTTGTTCCAAAACCAAGTGCTGTAGAGGATGTGACATTGGTACCACAATCTAATGTTGAGCCTGTATTTATCGTGAGCGTTCCACACATCTGTGAAAGTATCGCAGCGCTAATTCCTGTAGCAGGAATTGAAACATAGTGATTATATGTACTTCCATCACCAATCACTACCGGGCAAGTGGAGCATGATGTAGGATTACTGGTGGCTGCTGCTCCTGCATGTTTGTTAACGGCATCTGTACTCCATGTGCTGTTGGCATTCCAACTCGCGGGTGAAGCACTGGTACCTGTAATACTGTAGTAAACGGTTACCGTTCCAAAAGCAGAACTGTTACCACTCGTATATTCTCCATCTAATTGGCTGCCTGTTACACCTGTCCAGGTGGTTGCTGTGTTGATGGGGTCAGGTAAAATTTTTGTGGCCATGGTCTGCGTTTGAGGAGCAGCAGCAGTACCAGTACCAATAAAATATCCCCAGGTATTATTTGAACGATCATAGCGGGCTGCAACATATTGACTCTGAGTACCAGCTCTTGTTGGGGCTGTTCCCGTTCCATCTGCAAATTGATATGTCGTATGTGTAACGGCTCCCGTTCCAGAAAACCCCGAACTTGTTACCCGCCAATAATAGGCAAGACTCGCACTTTGTGTTGTCACATTGGGGTGAGTATTGTTGACTGCTCTTACTGTAATTTTCCCAAAAGTAGTCGCTGAACTAATAGTGATCGTGTTTGGTGTATACTGTCTGTTCACAGATGTAGTGATAACCGTTTGATTAGGTATAAGCACCCCTAACGGAAACAAGACCGATGTATTTGCACTGGCTGGCCGAGTAAGACCACCAGCATTGTGTAAACCACTCGTCAAGATGTAAACATTATGACCAAAATTTGCGGTGGTGCCAGTACTTGCTGTAGAGATGGCTCCATTTACTGTAAGGCTATTTGACCCGATATTTAAAATTTCAGGGGTTGTTGCAGTTCCGGTTCCTGTGATACGAAGATCTCCCGTTACCGTTTGGTTACCAGACATAGTAGTAACACTGTTGTTGCCAGAGAGGATCAAGTTGCCAAATGTTCCGTTATTGCCTCCAATCGTGCCACCCACAGCGCTATAGGTAATGCTTCCACCTGTTCCTGAGGTATGTGTGGCGCTATTGCTTAAACCTGTTGTCACTGTAACTATGCTTCCTCCATCATTAAACGTTCCTGAGGTAAGGGTAAGCGTACCTATGGAAGGAAGGGTGTTGCCTATAGGAACGGATAGAATTCCTGCGCTCTTATTTACAACCACTGTGTTGCTCGTTAGCACTGTGCCAGTACTACTGTAAGTCCATGTTTGTGCGCTAGTGCCATTAAACGTTATTGTTCCGGTTCCCGCGGCTGTTATAGTACCAATCCCAGTAGCTCTATTGGGATCATTTCCTGAGGTAGTGCCTGCAGCTGTGCCTGTATAAAATGCAGTATTAGATGGTATAGTGAGATTTCCGCCAATAGTTAGTGCATAGTTATTACACAAAAGTGTAGTAACATTAGAACCGCTTAGAGACGAGTTATTGACCAATGTCAAATTCCCCAAAACAGTAAGCGGGCCATTAATAGTAGCAGCTTGGGTTAGTGAACCCGCAGAACCCTCGCGATAGATATTTACATTATATAAAGGAGCGGTTGAATAAACGCCAAAATTATGCGCACCGCTGACTGGACTAGCTGTCGCACCTAACTGTGGAATGTACATGTTGATAGTTCCTCCCGTAACATTATAGTTGGCAGGTAAACTTTGTATATCAAGTCCGCCTGCTTGAGCGTTTTTACCAGTTGCTGGCGTTGTCGGTGAACCAATATTTATAATACCACCAGACATCTGAAAAGAAGAGTTTGAACTTGCTAAAGAAAACCGGGCATACTGATCGGTAGCAGCTGTGTTAGTCCCATCATCCGGGCCAGCTGTGACGGGTGTGCTATTATATCCTGTGGTGCCTACATTTAACGTTCCGCCAGTTTGCTGATAGGTTGAAATAAGTGTACCATTTGCATAAGGCCTGTACTGCCATATCGTAACTACGGTATTTATGCCTTCAATAATTACGCTACCACCTGCTGAAGAGTTAATCCCTCTTGAGAATCCTCCATTAAAATAACTGCCGTTAGATACCCGAAACTGCCCATTGACCAAAAAACGCTGATCATAATTACTACCATTAACATTGGTTGTATTTGTAACACTAACATTAGGACTATTCAGCCACAAGGCAACGGTTTGAGGAATAGCAAATACAACAGGGCCACTACCACTACCATCGCCAGTAGTGGTAGTTTCAATTAATGTTGGAATAGTCAATGTGCCTGTGAGTTGCAGCGTGCCATTGATAAGTGACAGTGCATTATTAGAATAATCTGTTGAGCTGTTGCCCGTGCTTCCTATGGAAGCACTACCAAAAAGCCGCATATTGTTTGCCGCAGAAGAATTTACAGTAACCATTGCCTGCTGACTTGTTCCTTTGTTCACAATAAAGCGATAGAAGTCAGTTTGATTATTGCAAGTCACAGCCTGGTTAGCCGTGCCACTAAATGTAACGTTAACGGCATTTCCCTTCAAGGCCGAAGTCAATACGGCAGAAGATGTGTTAGAACTTGTAAATGGCGCTTGTGTCGGATCAAAGAATTGAACCCTTCCATCATTTGTAATATTGCCATACACCGTCAAATTATGTGGAGTGGTTGCCGAAGAATTTCCTGTACCCGCAGTAATCCTGCCACCACTCGCCACGTTAAGGTCACCATTAAGCACAATGGTGCGCGAAGTATTGGAATTATCATTGATTTGCCAGGTGGCTGTGCTAGCACTAGTAGAGCCAACCGTAAAAGTGCCATTGATAATGAGGTCACTGGCTTCAATGAAAGTAACCGCCGATGATGTCGCACCACTGTTGGTTAACTTCAAATTATTGTAGGTGATTTGTGCTGTTGATAATGTTCCACCCACATCATAAAATTCATTTGTCCCACCCGTAGAAGAAACAAAGTCGGTATAAATACCTGATGGCAAACCAGTACCTTTTACCCTAAGTAGTCCTTGTCCTGTAACCGTGCCGAGGTTATGCCCTGTAGTGGCTACCATATCGAGCGTTGCACCACCTTGAATGGTGGTATTGCTCAAACTAATGTTGTTAATATTATGAGTAATTGTTTTTCCATTTAAAATGGTGATATCATCACCAGTGCCTGGGATTAAACTTAGCCCATTGTAAAATGTAGTACCTGAGGGGTCTAACGTCCAGCTTTTGTAATCATTGAAATTTCCATTTTTATAAGAGTACCACGCACGGCAATTGGCCACTGTGAAGCTGGTATTGCTTGTTGTAATATTTGTAAAATTAGCAGTACTATTATCTGTGATCCGCGTAATGTGAAGCACATCTGTTTCGGCAGTAAAAAGTGCTGCTGCTGTAGTAAATGTTCCGGTCCCCGGACTACCTGCTGTAAAGCTGAAAGTAGCGGTTGTTGAGCTAATTGAATTTGAAGTACCTGTTACATTGTATGCGATTGTGTAGTCGCCTGTTTGCAGTGTGTTTGAGCTGATTGTAAAACGGGCAGCATTACCCGCGCATACGGTAGAAGCAGCCGCTACCGATAAATTAGAGATATTGGGTAGTGTATAGCTAATTACAACTTGACCACCTGCGCCTGCCCCCCCTGTTCTATCTGTATTATTATTCGAGCGTGCTCCTCCTCCTCCTCCTCCAAAAGTAGCAGTAGCGCTAATACCATCTCCTGATCCTGTTCTACCAGCAGCACCTGCTCCCCCACCAGCTCCACTGCCTCCGGCACCAGCAGTTGAACCACTTGCTGCATTTCCTGCGCCTGTGGAACCCGCACCACCACCGCCACCGCCACCATAAGTATTGGCTCCTGCACTTCCTGCTCCACCACTGTAAGTTCCAGCACCTGCACCGCCACCAGCACCAAAATTACCATTTCCTGAATAATTTGCTGTTTGCCCACCTGTACCTCCATTGGCATTTACCGTTGTTGCTCCTGAAGTGAAGCTGGAATTCCCCCCATTACTACCATTTGACAAAATAGTTCCTCCTAATCCACCACCACCAACTGTAACCGGAAGAAGAGCCCCTGGTGTAACACTTAAGAAAGCATTTATCGTGTAGGCACCACCTCCACCACCGCCACCACCGCGATTAGTACTACTATTGGCATTAATACCGCCGCCACCACCACCACCACCCCAGGCTTCTACCTGGACAGAGGAAACCCCTGTAACAGGCACAATAAAAGTACCTGAAGAATTAAATGTTTGTGTTGTCGTCTGCGCAAAACCCTGAAAAGAAACAAACCCCGCCAAAAGAAGCGTGCCAACAGATAAAATATTTTGAAGGGAACGTCTCGTATTCTTCAAGATAAAGAACAACGCAGACCCGTGTAGGCGATGCATAATGAAGAGAATTAAGTTAACAGCTTAGGATCAATCTCGATTAAACTAATTTACAAAGGTAAATAATTGTTGTACGATATATATTTAACACAATTGCGTTTTTCTTACTCGTGAAAGAATTTCTGATCTTACCCCTACTGCCCTATTGACAAAAGGATAGTTTCCAATGATTACGCTTAATGCTTCTGATTTCTTAACGGTTTAGAAATAATTCCAAAGGGAAATAAGTTTCTTGATTCTGAAAATTCGCCCATTCAATTTCAAGATGGTCAACATTATACTGCGTCTTTTATCACAACTTCTTTTAAGTACTCTTCTCCTAAATCAGTACAATCATCGAGATTATTTTCTGGGAGAGGCCAAGGCAAGAGAATCGGCTGAGTCCCTGTTCTTATAATATTCGTTAATGCGTTTTTTGTTTTTGCGGATATTGTCCTGCACGTGCTTCGGCATTTTATTCATACCGGGCCGTGGGCAATCCCATTCTTCTACCGATACAGTCTTATAATTTTTTGCCTGAAGCTGCCTTAGTTCCGTCTTCGTGATTTTCTTAGGCTCATTTCTTCGTCTGGCGTGCAGGAGTTTGTAATTCACGCCTGCTTTTTTCTTTAGTCGTACCGTTTCTGGTTCGGGACACGAAATCTCTCCCGACCGGCACGCGCCACACAAAGCCAAAACGATGAAAATCATGCTAAAAAACTTCATTGCAACGGATTGAATGAACAATATAAAGAAATGACCGGATTATGCCAACCACCTGCTCAAACCCATGGGAGATTGCTGAACAGGTATAAAACGAGAGAGCCACCGGTTATAGTCAGTGGCTCTCTCATTTTATGTTGTATTTCCCTACTCGTTACGCAGCGAATTGACAGGATTGGCCTGCGCTGCCCGCAATGCCTGTGTGGATACAATAATGAGCGCAAAAACCAAGGTAACAATTCCTGTGAGCGGAAACACCCACCACGCAATATCGATGCGATAGGTATAACGTTCCAGAATAAATTTGTTCAACACCCACCAGGTAATGGGCGATGCGATGACAAATGCGATCAGAACCAGGCGTGAGAAGTCTTTCGACATTAAGGTTACCAGTCCAAATACGGAGGCACCCATCACTTTGCGTATACCAATTTCTTTGGTACGTTGCTCAGCCGTAAACGCTGCTAAGCCAAACAAACCCAATCCGGTAATAACGATGGCCAGTGTTGCAAACAGGCTAACCAGTTTACTCGTCATATTAATGGTAGTGAATTTCCTGGCAAACTCTACATCTGCAAAATCATATTCGAAAGGGTAAGCCGGATTATGCTTCTTAAAAATCTCTTCTACTTTTTGCAAAGCACCTTTCATATCGCTGGTTTTTTCAAGACGAATGGTGATTGCACTTATCCAGCCCGGATTATAGATGATAAACATAGGGCCAACGGGAGTGTAAGGGGACCCCATCAATACATTATCCACTACTCCGATCAACTCGCGCTTGCCTCCCCACAAATCCAGTTGCTGACCGATCGGATCTTTTAATCCCATTAAATCAAGACCTGCCTGATTGATAATAATTGCTGCAGTATCACTTTTAAAATCTTCCGAGAAATCCCGTCCCATCTTCAACTTTATGCCCATGGTTTTGGTGTAGTCGTGGTCGGCTGAGATAGTTGCAAAAATCACTTTCTGACTCTCCGGTTTTCCGGGCCACCCTAAGAAGTTATTGGAGTTGATCTGTGTAATAGCACTATTGGATCGTGTCACCGAATTCACTGCTCCTGATTGCAGCAATTCTTCTTTAATGGCTTTGTAGTTTGTTCTGATTTCTTTGGTGTCTTCTACAGTAATCAGGTTTTCCTGGCTATATCCTAAGTCACGACTCTTCACATGCTGAATCTGCTGGTAAATGATAATCGTACCGATGATGAGCAGAATAGAGAATCCAAACTGAAGGGTAACCAACACTTTTCGTGGTGTGCTGGCGCTTTTCCCTACCCGCACTTTTCCTTTCAATACTTTGGCTGGCTGAAACGAGGAGAGATACAGAGCAGGATAACTCCCTGAAACAATGCCGGTAAAGAAGATCAGTCCCAAAGTAAAAACCCAGAACTGTGTAGAAGTGTAATCGATAGCAAGTTGTTTTTCCACCAGATCATTATAGAAAGGCAATGCCATCTCTGTAAGCAATACGGAAACACCAAAAGCAACACAGGCAATGAACAATGACTCGCCCATAAACTGAAGTATAATCTCCGAGCGTCTTGAGCCGATACTTTTTCGTATGCCCACTTCACGCGCTCTTCGCTCCGAACGTGCTGTCGACAAGTTCATGAAATTGATACATGCAATCACCAATATAAAAATGGCGATGACAGTAAACATCTGCACGTACTCAATCATGCCTCCGGCTTCTTTTCCGTTTTCGAAATTGGAATACAATCTCCAGCGCTTCAGCGGATGCAGGAAGAATTCATGGGGCACATCGTTCTCTCCATGTCGCGTAAGCAAGTCTTTAATTTTATTTTCTACCGCCACTTTCGAAGCAGGATCAGTTAGTTCTACAAACACCTGGTACGAGTAATCACCCCAGTTATCTTTATTTCCTTTCATCCAGCTGCGTGATTCATTGAGCTTCCACGGTAACAAAACATCAAACTGGAAGGTTGAATTCTTAGGCACATCCTTCAATACACCGCTTACTTTCAATTCATCTTCATTGTTGAGAAGAATGCTTTTGTTAATCGGGTCTTCATCACCAAAAAGTGCTTTGGCAGTGGACTCGGTGATCACAATGAATCCCGGCTCTGTAAGCACCTGCGATGCGCTTCCCTGCACCAGCGGAAATTCAAACATCGTTAAAAACTCTTCGCTCGCATAAAACGCACGCTTGCTGATACGCTTATCACCAACAGTAAGCAACTGATCTCCACCCCAGTCGGTAATCACAGTATTGGCAATGTTATTGTGCTCCGTTTTCAATCCCTCATGGGTGGGCAGAGGAACGGAAGTCCATGAGTTCACCTTACCATCAAAAGTGGCGTTGACCCACACCTGATACAACCGATCCGCCTTCGGATGTTGTGTATTGTATGACAGCTCATCGAATACCCATAATAAAATGAGTAAGCTACAGGTAATACCGATCGATAACCCAGCGATATTGATAAACGAATACGTCTTGTTCTTAAACAGATTACGAAGCGTGACGAGTATGTAATTTTTGAGCATAGAATAGTGCAGTTGAAGTTATATACCTTTCCTTCTAAGAAAAGGTTACAAGTAAATTTTTAATTATGACTAAAGATGCAAAAGCGTGATAAAAGGTTGCACGCGCGGACACATATCAGATCCTATAATATTTCATATAAAAAAACCTTCCCGATATGCGAGTGTACATTTTCTGCATTTAACTTTTTCCCTCCTGCCTCAAGAGGTACCGATGCCGACCGGCAGATCCAGCATCAGGGTGGTTTAACCCAGCCCTGATTTCCTCCAGCACCTTATCTATCTCCTCAAACACCCTCACATTCTCAAACCGAATAACCTTAATATTTAAACTATTCAAATACTTCGTTCTCTCCGCATCCTGCTTCAGCCCTTCTTCAGTAAAATGTTGTGCACCATCCAATTCAATAGCAATTCTATCAGAAGCACAGTAGAAGTCAAGTATGTAATTGCCTACACTATGCTGTCTTCTGAATTTTTTACCAAGTTGTTTACCCTTGAGATAATTCCACAACATTACTTCCGCAGAGGTGGAATTGTTCCGAAGATTTTTTCGAAACTGCTCGAGGTATTTGCGGTTGTGGATTTCAGACATTAGGTTGAAAGTTCGTTTCACCACCATGTCCGTGACATTGTCACTGGAAAAAAAGGGTGATCTTGATTTTTTAATCAAACGAAAATTTCGAATCCGTAGTAATTCCCTTCCACACATCGGTCCTGAAAGGAGAAGCGGGGAAGCCTTCTTTATTAAAAAGATTATCTTCTTCTGCATTGTCAGCCCAGCCATAGCGAGTGGCTACCGGAGCGGTCACTTCATCGGATGCCACCACTACTTCATTTCCTTCTATCCATGCTTTTGCATAATGGAATTTCTGATCGGCTCCTGCTATTTCAAAACCTTTCAGGTAGCCGTATTTATCTTTCACCATCAGTCCGCTGCCGGTTTGTGTAAATGAGATCCTGATTTTGTTTCCTTCCACTTTCATGGATTGATACATTGGGCCACTGTACACGTTATTTTTTCCGTGTACTTTATTCAATGCAATAGCAGCCAACCGTTTGCCCACATCCTGTTTGTTACGGGGGTGTATGTCAGTCGGGTCACCGATATCGGTAGTGACGGCCATGCCTGTGTTAGGTAATGACAACGTCATAGTTTGTGCTTCGCGTAGTTCTCCCCAGGTACTGCCATGTTCACTTGTGCCGTTGGCGGAGTTAAAGCTGGCCAGCTGCACAAAGTAAAAAGGAAAATCCCCCTGCTTCCATTGCTTACGCCAATCCTGAATCATCAACGGAAAGGCAGCACGGTATTGATAGGCTCTTCCGGCGTTCGATTCGCCCTGGTACCAGATCACACCTTCAATAGCAAAGTTGGTAATAGGATAAAGCATGGCATTGTATAACAAAGTGGGATAACTATTCGGGCCGACCGAAGTAGTACCTTCTGAAACAGATTCGATAGTGTAACGCCAATCACCGGCCAGAGAAATGACAGCACCACTTGCTGTAGTCAGTTTCAGTTCTTTTGCATCTCCATAAATGCCACCGCCACCACCGGTATCGGTGATGCGCACGGCAATCACATTCACTCCTTCTTTCAATACGCTTGCAGCTAGAGTGTATTTTCTTTTGTCGTTATATTTTTTTGTTGTGCCAACGGGTTGCCCGTTCACATACGTCTCATCCATATCATCAATCATAGCCAGCTCCAGTGTCGCTTCTTTCCCTGCATCCACAGCAGCAATGGTTACTGACTTACGAAACCAAAGTACACCATCCAGGTCTTCCAGTTTTTGTTGCTCCCATACTCCCGGCACCGTCATGGTGTTCCATTGACTATCGTTATATGAAGCGGACTTCCATTGTTCCGATCCGGAGGAAGGTAACGTGATGTTCATCGCTTTCAGTTTGTCAATCAATACATTGTTGCGCTTTTTGGCCAGTGCCTCCAGGTCTATCTTGGGCATGGAATTAATCATGCTTTTAAATTCAGTGCTCTGCTCAAAGGCTTCACGGCTCGTCCATGTTTCAGAATGCGTGCCGCCCCATGAGGTATTCACTAACCCAACGGGTATGTTCAATTGCGAATACAATTCACGTGCAAAGAAATAACCTACGGCTGTGAATTCGCCTGCGTTTTCCGGTGTACAGATTTTCCAGCTTCCGCCTTTCACATCTTCTTCTGGTTTTAAAGAAACTGATTTCTGTACGAGGAACTGCCGTATCTGCGGATAGTTTGCATTTTTTATTTCATTCTCTGCATTATTAGCTGAAGCCAGCGGCCACTCCATATTGGATTGACCTGAACATACCCACACCTCTCCGATCAGCACATCCGAAAGCGTGATGGTGTTTTTTCCTTTAAACACAATTTGAAAAGGACCACCGGCTGCTTCCGCTGCGAGCGTCACCATCCACTTGCCCGACTTATCCGCCTTCACGGATTTAGTCTGTTGCTTGAACTGTACCGTTACTTTTTCATTCGCATCGGCCCATCCCCAAAAAGTAATGGGTTTGTTCCGCTGAATGATCATGTTATCACTCAGTATTTTAGGTAAGCGAATGGTGGCTTGCGCAACGAATGAAAGCATGGCAAGAAACAGAACAACAATGTGATGAGATATCCTTTTCATAGTATAAAACCGGATTGATTTATAGCCACAAATATAAGGAAAATTAAAGCAGTATGCCGTTTCAATCGGTGTAGTTAATCATTCAGTTTGATAAGCGGAAGTAGGATCATTTTACCTTTCAAGTATACGAGCGTCTTGTAAATCATTTTTTTCGGCATGGCGAAACGCCACCGGGCTATCCGTTCCAAGTCCGGCCAACACACCATCCCCAGCGCTTCGGGCTTTCCACTGCTATCCCTTGCCGGCCGGTCCTATCTTATCCCTTCGGATATTTCATTTTTTAAGCGGTATCTTGGCAGCATTCTTAAACCTATTCCGGCAAACGGAGCTAACTACTTGAGATATTTCTTTCACATTGGTTACAACGGCTACCACTTCCGTGGGTGGCAGCGACAACCCAATATCAACAATGTGCAGCAGGTGCTGGAGACAGCACTCACCCAGATTTTAAAAGAACCTTGCTCCATCATGGGTTGCGGCCGCACCGATGCAATGGTTCATGCCAGTCAGTTCTTTTTTCATTTGGATGTGATGAAGGCATGGGATTATGACTTGCTGTTCCGTTTAAACAAAACATTGCCCGACAGCATTGCTGTGTTTGAGATCATACCGATGAATGACAATCATCATGCACGCTTTGATGCCACACATCGCTCTTACGATTATTTTATTCATACTTACAAAGACCCTTTCTTAAGCACGTTGAGTTCGTTGTACCTGAAGCAAAACCTTCAGCTCGACCAGATGAAACGGGCGGTAGCACTGCTTCCTCTCTACAACGATTACCGCGCCTTCTGCAAAACACCTGACGATTACCGCACCACTATCTGCAATGTAACATCCGCAGAATTATACATTGACTCTAATGGAGATCACTTACGTTTTCAGATTTCAGCCAATCGCTTTTTAGGAAAAATGATCCGCATCATTGTAGGCAAACTGATGGATATTGGTAAGGGCGAACTAAGCGTTGATGAATTTGAGAGCTACCTGATTACCAAAATAACACCGGCTACTATTGAGCCCGCTTACCCCCAGGGATTGTACCTGTCAAAGGTTACTTACCCCTACCTGGATATCGCCCCGCGTGCAGAATTCACCGCTATTCTGCAAAACAAAGTGGATACATGGAAGGTTATTTCTTAAAAAAAATCTTTTACCTCGATCTGCTTCGTATATCTCAAAAGTTTTCATGAACAAATTCATTCTCCTCGTCTCATTCTGTTTTCTGCATTGCTTTGCCTTCGCACAGGTCATTGATAACAATGCCAGCTTTCGCATAGTCAATGCCAATCACTATATCCGCATTCATTATGAAAATGATTACTTCAGCGGAACAGATGAATACTATACACAAGGTGTGAATGTGGAATTCGTTGCCCCGGCATTAAAGAAAAATCCGCTCAATAAATTATTGCTTTTACCCAAAGCAGGTATTCACCAGTTTGGTATTGCGCTCGACCATGCTGCCTATACGCCTACCAGTATTGCATTCAACAGCATATTGTATGGAGACCGGCCTTTCGCTGCCTATGCGATGGCTAAATCTTTTGCATCCAGCAGCAATGCCGCAAAGCGATTACGAACTACTTCCGTTCTTTCAATAGGTATGATGGGTAAAGTAGCCGGAGCATTTGAAATACAAAGAGCCATCCACCGATGGATAGGTGACACCGACCCCAAAGGATGGCAGTACCAGATGAAAAATGATCTCATTATTAATTACGAAGCGGCAATTGAGAAGAACATCTTCCACACGGATTTCTTATTAGTCAATGGATTCACTGCTTTGCGTGCGGGCACACTGAGTGATAAATTTTCACTGGGAACAGTGCTGATGGCAGGCAAATTCAATAACGCCATTAACACCGCTTTCGCAGGTAAAGAAGCTACCGATGAAAAACAAAGATTTACTTTTCATTTTTATGCGCAGCCTATGCTGAATGTAGTGGGCTACGATGCAACACTACAAGGTGGCTTGTTATTTAACCGGAACAGTCCTTACACACTATCATCAAAAGAAATAGAACGAGTTACTTTCCAGGGAAATGCAGGTTTGGTTTTCAATATCGGTTCTTATTATGTGGAGTATTATCAATCGGTGCTCACCAAAGAGTTTGAAACCGGCCATCGTCACAACTGGGGCGGTGTGCGGATCGGCCTGCTTTTCTAAATACCTCTCTATTCATTTTCTCCAACAGATCTTGATTTTGTTTGTTAATTTTGCTGATCACTCAAACACATGATCAGCCTAAAAAGAACCGACTCAAATGATGAAGACTTCATCCAACTGGTGAAGCACCTCGATGCCGATTTAGCTAAAAGAGATGGAGAAGAACATTCATTTTATAATCAGTTCAATTCCATCGCACTCATCAGGTATGCTTTGGTCGCCTATGAAGATAAGGTGCCGGTAGGCTGTGGCGCTATTAGAGAATTTGATCCCGAAACGGTTGAGATCAAGCGCATGTATGTACTGCCTGAACACAGAGGTAAAGGAATAGCCGTGCAAATAGTAACTGCTTTAGAACAGTGGGCCGTGGAATTGGCATACCTCCAATGCATTCTCGAAACCGGAAAGAAACAACCGGAAGCCATTGCGCTCTATAAAAAGCTGGGATACGAAACAATGCCTAACTATGGACAATATATAGGCATTGAAAACAGTGTGTGCTTCCAAAAAATAGTTTAATCATTAAATTTAATTCAGATCAGATGGGACTGTTCGATTTTTTAAAGAAAGATAAAGCCGATGAACCAATCGATGATTTCACTAAACAGGTAATCGAAGAGTCACTGGATTTTATTAAGCTGTTTAAAGAACGATTTATCGGGCTCGATTTTACTGTTGAAAGCCTGAAGAAAGTAGACGACATACTGGAAGAGGTTTCTGACTACCTGAACGAGATGGAAGAAGCCCAGGTAAAAACGATCATTCAAAAAACGTCTGCTTACATATTTGAAGTAGCTCGAAAAAATTACGGGGGAAAATATTTCTGGTACGAACAGCTTGCTCAGCCTATACTGGTAACAGGCCAGCCTGATTTTGAAATCTCTTTGCTTGCATTAGAGAAAGTAAAAGGAAGACTGAAAAATGGTAAAGAAGATAACATTCCTTATTTCTTTCAGGGATATGTAGAGAGGGTGAAGAAAGCAAAGCCTGGTGATAAAGCGATGATTGTTTGACCATGATTAATCATTGCTTAACTCAATTCGCTAGTTTAAGTTCATCACTTCGATTTCGGTTATGATTAATCTGATGTTCATGATTAACAATCTTTAACCTTCTATATAATCCTATTGAGTATAGTTAATAGATTGCGTCCTGTTCGATTTACTTTTGTGCTGAGCGGGMGAGATAACGAATGCACTTCGCATCTAATTTGCAAGCGCCCGTTACAGAGTTTAAGCTGGTTAAGAACATCATCAACGCGATAAATTCTATTCTGCGCAAATAGCACTTATTCAATCGGTGAGCAATGCGCCGCTTTAAAGCAGGAAACTTTATACAAAACCAAACTACTCATTAGAGAAATACCAATCGACTTTAAAAAATCATCACTTAATTCTTTCACATTATTAATCATGTGAATCAAAATAATCATTCCTGCATCGAGAGATGATGTATTGAAAGCCGCTGAATCTTCAAAATACAGAATCCAGGTTTAAAACTGGTGCAGGTAACTCACTTTCGCGATCACATGATCTTCAACCGATTTCCGTTGCAGATCTACATCAAACGCACGGTGGTTGTAAACGATATATACAAACGACAATGGGCGATACTCCCACGATAACCGTACATTATAGTTATCCGAATTATTCTCTGAGTTCTGCTGATAGAATCCAATCAACTGCACACGAGGATTCAATGCAAAACGTCCTTCAATACTATACAGATCGACATCTTTGGTCACGGACTCCTCTCCTACATTTTTAAAATGAAAGCGATTGAATCTGCCTTTGATCGACAGATGTGGAATAGGTGCAAACTGTAAAGTGAAATCTCCGGCCATCAATCGTCCATTAAAATAAGTACCCGTGCTGAAGTCCGACATCAGGTTGAGCATCTTAGAGGGATCGGTGCGAAAGAAAAACTGGTGACGGGTATAATTGTATTCACCCAAGGGAATATCAATACCCACCGGGGTGAATGTTTCAAACAGGCGCTGATAGGTAGGATTGATTCCATAACCGAAGAAACCACCTTTCTGAAAGTTGAGCCACATCGGAAAAAAGAAAAGGGAGCTCTCCACTAACTTACCCGTTGAGGCCTGATGATAAATGTCAGGTGTGAAGCCAGGTTCGAAAGCACGAATGAATTTCTTAAACGGTAATTTACTGCCGCGATAATACCAGTTGATACCCGGTGAAGTGGCAATCACATCCGTGCGTGATAAGAATCCCATCTCCGGATTAAAGTTTTTAGTGACTACAGATTCGCCTAACCATATCTTGAACTGATTGGTGGTATAGAAGTACTGCATAAATCCTGCATAGCCTTGCTTGCCTCCGTTGCTGGAAGTAGAATGCATTAACATGGTACTGATGGAGTGCGCATCGCCCATGCGAAAAAAGGCATCGGCAGCACTGACTAAATTAGTGTAATCCGGCCGGTTCTTTACCGTCACCAATGCACCAACCCGATTGAGCTTTCCGAAATTTTCTAATAACGACCCACTATAAAATTTGTACCAGGTGATTCACCTACTTCGCGCTGACGCATAACCATCGTACCAAAGTTTCTCTTCAATGAACGATAAACAAATCTTCCCCCGGCATCGATAGGAATAGGATTTCCGTAATCATCCAGACCGATCCTGCGACTGAAGAAAGGTTGAATGCGCATCGAACCACCTGACCCATCATCACTCTGACTTTGCCCAACACCAAAGAGCGAAGCATTCTCAAGAAAAAATTGCCTTCGTTCAGGAAAGAAAACAGAAAGGCGTGTAACGTTATTCACCTGCCTGTCAGCATCCGCTTGCGCAAAATCAGTATTGACCGTGAGATCTAAAATCGTATTAGGGTTAATGGCCCATTTCAATTCCCCACCAGCTTTAAAATTGGTATCTGAGTTTTTTGAATCCGGATTGTTTAATCGGTAATGATCATACGAACCCAGTAAATAAGGTTGAATGCGAATGTTAGGTCGCGGTGGTGGCGGTTGCAGATTTTTTAATACACCTGCATAGTTCATGCGCAACGCACTATAAGAACGCGGATAGGGAGAGAAGGCGGTGATCTCATTGGTAAGCCTTCGGTTGCGATACAAATTAAAACCCCAGTGCTGAACGGAGTCGGTTGTTTTTGGATAACGTAACGTCTGCCATGGAATGCGCATCTCTGCTACCCAGCCGGAGTCGGTTCGTGTAGTGCGAACGCGCCATAGTCCATCCCAGTCTACATCATAATAAAGATCATCGAACGATAAAAGATCACGTTGCACACCATATGCATTGGTGACCAGCGCCATGGCATTACGGTTGTCGTTGAATCCATCGAAAGATAAGTTCAACAGATCGTGTTGCCAGTAATTGAAATCACGTTTAAAGTCCGTGGCACGTATCGCTTTTTTTCCAAGCGAATCGCGCGCGAAAATGGCGAAGTATAAATATTGTTTGTTATAGAGAACTTTGATCTCCGTGTCATGATTGGGAAGCTTTCCCTGGTAAGGTTCGATCTGAATAAAGTTCGATACGGGCTTTACATTTTTCCATTCATCATCGTTAATCAAACCATCTACGCGAAGTGAAGTAGAAATGCGTACTGCTTCAATTTCTCTTTTTATCGAATCGGGTTTAAAAATTTCTGCATCCTGAGCAAAAGAAGTACTGACCAGAAGCGCCAGTAGATAGGGTAGTTTTTTAAACATCACTTTTAGAACTTGGGGACTAGGGAGGGCGAATCTAAAAAGAAAGTTTAATTCATCATGTTAATAAGATGTGAAAAACAATTGTGAGTTGTAACGTGATAGCAGTGGCCAGGCATGCCAGCCAGGAGAACCACCACCTGATATCTACCCCCGATTGGAGGATAGCTTTATAATAAAAATAGATCATCACTAAAACGGAAGCCATCAATGAACCAACAAAGAAGGTAGCATCATTGGCGATATTCATTACGCTCAACAGCACATAAGGAAGTAAGATGCAAGAACCAATGAGACAAACCCTGCCAATGTTTTTGATAAACACCCAGCGGGTCGATTTCAAAAATAATACCGCGAGAAGAATCTGAAGAGCCCACTTCCCTCCTGCTACTGCCGTGGATAAAAGCATTTGCTCCTGGCTGATATATAAGGGAGACACTGCTACAAACCACCATGTGAACACAGTAGACAATACAAAATAGACTAAGGCAAGAAACAGGTCTTTATAGGCAGCAGAGCGTATCGAAGAGGAGTCAGGTGCCACTTGTTCAATTCGGGTCGATTTCAAAAATAATACCGCGAGAAGAATCTGAAGAGCCCACTTCCCTCCTGCTACTGCCGTGGATAAAAGCATTTGCTCCTGGCTGATATATAAGGGAGACACTGCTACAAACCACCATGTGAACAC
>NNBV01003219.1_pt1 | contig 17583 bp, 6 predicted proteins | sample 1173771 | NCBI WGS metagenome assembly NNBV01 (sample SAMN07173938, study PRJNA388173) | plant metagenome | isolation source: symbiotic tissue sample KVS11 | place: Norway: Troms, Kvaloya island | reverse complement strand
CGCTTAAACAGCTGTCCATATAAACTAATTCTTCATAAGTATTGATCACTTTCAATACATCAAATCATTTGCACCGTATTATTTGAATAAATAACTATTCTTAGCTCATCTATGAATACACACATCGAGCCCTTCCATAAAACGGCCTAATGATGTTACTAACTTGATCTCCCGAGATTACATTGAATAAATAAACACATAATTGTCATTAGCAATAGAGAGAAGCTATGTCCAGCTACTTTATAAAGTTCATCCTTCCTTGCGCGCTGTACAGATGGCATTTTATAGAAAGGGTGTAGTCGCGCAAAAAGAAAATCACAACCATCAAAAACGCCGGGCGTTTTTGATGGTTGTGATTGAAAGTGCCTCTGTTTTATCATGATCGCTGGCGATCATGATAAAACAGAGGTAAAACCCCGCGGCCTACTCCTTAGATCTGGTATGGTTATTAAGCCTCCCGCGGACAATCGATAATTGTCTTTGAAAGGGGCAGAAATAGTCTATGGCTTCAGGTAAGGAATCAATACGATCACTTAGCGCTTTCAAGTAACTCAGTTTTGTTTTGAAGAATCATTAGTCCAATACGCATTCGCTTCGAAATAAAATCTCAATAGCCTTAAAACAACAATAGCAACATCACTGTTGCTATTGTATAATAAAAACAAGATTCTTAAAGCTATTTGGCCGGAGATGCTATTGCGTTCAGATCCACTACTCTCACTTCTACCCTGCGACCTTCTTCTTTGCTCGCATTCTGATCTTTAGAAGCTCCATAACCTTTTGCTACAATTCTTCTGCGTACCACGCCTTTATGATTAAGATAATCCAGTACAGCAATCGCGCGCTTATTGGATAACTCACGGTTCAATTGCTCTGATCCTTCAGCAGAAGCAAAACCAGAGATCTCAACACCAAGATCTGGGTACTTGGCAAGTACTGCCATCATGTTATCCAACTCGGTATTGTACTGTGGTTTCAGGTCACTCTTACCTGCATCAAACAAAATCTTGGAGAACTTGGTAAGGGCAGTTTTATCAAAAGAGGAAGTCTTTTTCACTTCTTTCAATCGTTTTGCTTCCTCTGTTATCACCATCGTAGGCAATGAGAAAATCGTCTTGCCATCTACCTGCTTCTGTTCGAATTTACTTTCATCACTTTCATCGTAATAGTACGTGCGCGAAGCCACTTCGATCTTGGAGTTTTCCTTCTCATTAAAATTAACGGCATCAACCGGATCTTTGTGATCAATCAAACCTACCAGGTAGTCAATACCCGCCTGGTCTTTTGCGGCCATCAGGTCAATCATCATGTCATACACATCTACTCCGCCACTTTGCACCAGCTTAGCTTCGTGAGTAGTGCGCATGTCCGTTTTTGCATCCTGATTGGTATCATAGAACGCGTTCTTCACCTGCACTTCCTGTCCTACCACTACATCAAACTGTTTGATCGTTTTCAGGCTGATCATCTGGTACAGTTCGTAGAAATAATTCTGGTTGGGAATATTTACATTCAAGGTATAAGGTAAAAATCCTTCTGACTCAATGATGATGTCGTAGTTCTTATTGGGAGGTAAAATGATCAGGTAATTACCCGTTACCGGATCGGGGTTATAAACAAACTCCAGATCCTTCTTTGTATCCTTATCTACCACATACATTTTGGTTGGCATCGGCTTGCCTGTTTCACCATTTACGATTTTACCTTTGATCATCGTCAATGGAATGTTCGCTGCATCTGCAGGCATATCGAGAAAGTAAATATCCTGTGCTCCACGCCCGCCCTTACGATCAGAAGAGAAATAACCACGGGTACCGTCTGCGATCAGGGTAAAGTAGTTGTCGTTTGCTGTTGTGTTGATGGGATAGCCCATGTTCTCCGGCTTTGTCCATTTATTAGCTACAAGCTTACTCTGAAAGATATCCCGGCCGCCCATGGAGTTATGTCCATCGCTGGTGAAGAACAATGTCTTTTGATCGGGGTGAATAAAAGGAGCGTCCTCGTTTGCCTTGGAATTTACTTCAGGGCCAAGATTGGTTGGAGTAGTCCATGTACCATCTGCTTTTTGTTCAATCTTCCAGATGTCCAGCCCACCCAATGTACCCTGTCTGTTGCTGGCAAAGTAAATAGTCTTTCCATCCGGTGTAATGCTGGCTGTTGACTCCAGGTACTTCGAGTTAATAGTGTTGGCAAGTATGGAAGGTTTGGACCATGTATCACCTGCCTTGTTGATCTGGAACAAGCTACCCGGATCATCAATGCCACCCATGAAAATGATCATCTTGGCTCCGTCTGGTGATATCCCTGCCGACCCCACATTATATTCCGAAGCTACGGGTACTACTTTAGGTTCTGACCATGACCCGGCCTGGTTATAGGAAATATAAATCTCTTCAATAAACTTGTCACCCGACCTTGTCTTACCTGAATTGGGACGCAGGGCAGTAAATGCCATCGCACTCTCATCTGCTGATACTACGGGATTGTATTCTGTATATTTTGAATTCAGATCTCCCGGAAAAGGTTGCACTTTAAAATTTCTGGGCACCGACATAAATACCATGGCATTATTTGTTCGCTCAATGGCCAGATCGACATCAGCTTGCGCTTTCTTATCTGCTTTGGTGGCTGCTTTATAGGCGGTAAACTGGCTAACTGCCTTTTGTAAATCTTCGTTTTTCAGATATAATTCACCTAACTCATAGCTCAACGCAGAAGGCAGGTTTTTACCATCTTTCAAAGCAGTTTCAAAATAAGGAATTGCCTTTACCTGCTGATTCATATCTTCTGATTTCTGATAGCACACGCCTGCCTGGTAAAATACCACCGGATCTTTGGCTCCTGCTTTTATGGCCTCTTCATAGAGCGGAAGTGCCTGTTCATAGTTTTTAATCGAAAAATACTTCTGCGCATCGGCCACAGCCTTAGGATTCTGGGCCTGAATTGCCCCTGCCAAGCCAATGATTAAGAAAAGTAGGATTAAACTGTTTTTCATAATAGGGTTTGAAATCTTCATAATCAGCACAATACTAATGATTTTGACGCGAACGAATAGTGCCTTTTCGCATCAGAATATTACAGAAGATACTTAAGTCAATCTTTTTTCGTCAAAATGCGACGAAGAAATTTAGTAAAAAGGGGCAATCTATTTAGAACCAGTTACTAAACTTCCGCGTATCAAAGCTCTGATTGATTGGATTTTTCGGTCAATGTTAGCTACTTTAGCCGTTTAACCCACGAATTCCGCCTATGAGAGAACGTATACAGCTTTTGCTGGGTGTTGAGAAAAACGAAACTGGTCAGGTAGCGTTACTACTATCTATCAGTTTTTTTCTTGGGTTATTCCTGGCAACCGTTACGGTGGCATCTCAAACGCTCTTCCTGAACAACTACAATGAGAAAACGGAACTCCCTTTTGCATTGATGATTTCGGGGGCATTTGGTATCCTGGCAACGGGTGTTTACAACATTCTACAAGGTCGTATTCCCTTCAGCATTCTAGCTATAGGAAGTTTGGTTATCATTATCGGACTCACCGCTTTCATTGAATTTGGAGATAACTGGGTCTCAGATGTCAAACTTTTATACGCTTTTGGATTTACGATGGTGCTGCCATTTACGTTTATCACGCAGCTTGTTTTTTGGGGAGCTTTCGGCCGGATGTTCAACCTTCGACAGCAGAAACGGGTAATCGGTAGCGTGGATGTGGGATTAGATATCGCTTCTATCATTGCTTTTTTCTCTATTCCAGTTCTCCTAAGCTTCTTCCACCTTGAAACAGAGTCGTTGTTCACCATAGGATTGATCAGTATTGTTACGCTGTTAATCCTGTTTATTATTCTTTCCAATAACTACCTGGGTAAGATTCGTCTTCGCTCTTCCGAGCAAGAACAGTCACACAGAAAAATTCCCTTTGCCAAATTCCTGAGCCAAAAATACATCGTTCAGATGTCACTGTTTGTGATCATATCCATCGTTGCACTTCGTTTTATTGATTATTCGTTTTACAACGTAACGGCAGACCGTTATGTGAACGATAGCAACGGGATCGCCAACTTCTTATCCCTCTTTGAAGGAACCATTGTCGTTTTCGGATTTTTCTTCACCACGTTTGCTACCGATCGTATTATGCAGGACTATGGTCTTCGTGTATCACTCATCATCAATCCGCTTTTGCTTATTCTGTTTACCGGTGGTGCTCTTCTACTTGGCTCAACATTCGGTTTTACCGGTGGTAGTATCTACTTCTTCATTACGATTGCGATGAGTAAGCTCTTCGTAAACTCACTGAAGGGAGCACTGGATGATCCTATCTATAAAATGTATTATGTACCGATCAACACCTCCATCAAGCTGGACGCACAAACCAAGATTGAAGGTATCATTACGGCATTTGCTTCTCTTATCGGAGGGGGACTTATTGTATTGATTAACCAGTTCCACATTTTCAACCTCTTGTCCATTACCTTATTCACACTTCCGTTGCTGGGCCTGTGGTACCTTGTTACTAACAAAATGTATTCCGGCTATCGTCATACCCTTCAGGATTCATTGGTGAAAAACAAATCGGCAGCCGAGCACGGTGTGGTAAAAGAATATACGCTGGACAGTGTTCTTGATAAAGAAGTGCGCGGAACGGTGGAAGAAAAAGTAATCTACGGACTCAAGCTAATGGAAAAACTGGAGCCAGCCATGTTTGAGAGTTCCCTGATCACTTTGGCTGACAGTGATAACCGCAGAGTGAAACAATTCGCTCAGCAAAAGATCCAGGAATTAGGCATCGGCCAGGATTCAAATACAGAAATACGAGGCCTGGCTCAGCGGGCTGCAGGCGAAGCCGAAGACAGCGACTTACTTTCTATCTCGGTAGAGAAGCTGATGAAGATGAGTAAGTCTGTGAAAGAATCAGATCGTATTCTGGCTACTAAATTATTGCGTAAGCTGGTAAGCCCTAAGACGATTTTCATCTTACTGGAATTGCTGCGCGATCCTAATCCGAGAGTGCGCCAGGAAGCATTGCTAACAGCGCGTAAAGTAAAACGACCTGAGACATGGGGGGTATTAATTGAAATGCTTTCCTCGCCCGCATATTCACACGCTGCAGCTGCCGGGCTGAAAGGTGCAGGCCAGCCCGCATTGGATATATTGGAAACTGCTTTTCATAAGTCTGGACAAACAGATTTAGTTATGCTGAAGATCGTACAGATCATCGGGCACATTGGTGATAAAGAGGCGATCCAACTTTTATGGAAAAAAATTGACTATCCGGATAAGCGCATTGTAAAACAGATCCTGTATTCACTTCGCTTCATCAACTACCAGGCAGGCGGACGTGAAGCACTCGCTGTGAAAGATCTCCTGGATATCGAGATGAGTAAAACACTCTGGAACCTTGCCGCCCTTGAAGAATTACCGGAAGAGAAAGAAGAGTTTCAGTTTCTGCGCCAGGCACTACGCGAAGAAATCAGGGAAAACTACGACCAGATTTCATTACTCCTTTCGCTCCTGTTTGATCCTGAATCCGTACAGTTGGTTCGTGACAACATTCAGACCGGTACACCGGATAGTATTCAGTATGCACTGGAGCTTCTCGATCTGTTTGTGGATAAAGATCTGAAACCAAAACTAATTCCACTGCTGGATGATTCTTCCACCAGTGATAAGCTGGCTAAACTCCAGATCTATTTCCCTCGCGAAAGTTACAACCCGATACAAACCATTAACTACATACTCAATCGCGATTTCAATTTTAACAACCGCTGGACAAAAGCCTGCGCTGTTCATGCCGCTGCCTACATCGCCGACTTCCGGGTAAGTCGCGGATTGATCGGACAGCTTTTCAATCACGATAAAATATTACAGGAAACGGCCGCGTGGGTAATCTATAACAAGGATAGAAAAACGTATGATTCGGTAACAGAGCGATTACCCTTCCGTGATAAACGCTTCCTGGATTCATCCATTCAAAACAATCAGTTGCTTGACGGATTGGATGACGGATTCTACCTGTTCATTGAAATGGTAATGTTCATCAAGCAACTTCCTGCTTTTAAAAACATAAGCGGAAACATCCTGAGCGATCTGTCAGATAAAATCATTCCTGTTGATCTGAACGCAAGAGAGAAAATGGCACTACCTCCGGCTAATGAAGGAAGTCCTATTCTCATTATCGCACTGGGCGAAGTCATTCTTAAAAACGAGAATGAAGAAGTAATGACGTTAAGTAAGGGAGATGTTTTCGGAGATCTTTTCCAGGAGGGCACTACCCCGGTTGTAACGCAGGCAGTGGCTACCACACGTTCTATTATTTTCAGAATCAATCTGATTGATTTTTATTTCATCATGGCCAAACATCATGAACTGGTGCAAGGCCTGATACGAAACATTACCAACAAGGCAAAAACGGAAATCCAATAATCTTTCACTAACTAAACACCGCCCTTACCAATGGCTTTTGAAATAGATGTTCTGATTACTTACGCAGAAAAAGACAATGAGACTGAAAAGAAAAACGATATCGGGTGGATATCGCAATTCAAAAAGTTTCTTGATCTGATGCTATTCCAGGTACTGGGGCAACGTCCGAATGTTTTGCTGAAAGGTGAGTTCGACTCAATGACTGCCTCCACTATGGACAATGCAGCCGTGCTGGTGACCATTCTATCCAAAGACTTTATTCAATCAGGCCGGTGCCTGGATTCGGTAGAGACATTTCATAAAGCAACCGCCGCTTCAAAAGCTAACCGGATATTTAAAGTATTAAAATCACCTCTGTCCGTACAAGAGCAACCTCCACGCCTGCGCGAACTGATCGGATATGATATGTATCAGCTCGATGCAGAAACCGGTCAGATGAAAGAGTATTCTGATTTTTTCAGTCAGGAGGCGGAGAAGCAATACTGGATGAAAATGGTGGATCTGGCGTATGATATCCACGAATCGCTCCTGCTTTTGAAAGAAGGTGATCAGAAAACGGAAGTCAAAAATATCTTCAAGCGCAAAACCATTTACCTCGCGGAGACGGGGCATGATATTTCGGTACAACGTAACATCATCAAGCGTGAGCTGCAACGTCATGGCTATATTGTATTACCGGCACAAACATTACCGCAGCAGTTCAGTGAACTGGAGCGGGCAGTAAAGAAAGATCTGGCTGAATCCAATCTTTCCATTCACTTAGTAGGAAGCGCTTACGGTGAAATACCTGAAGGCACTGATCGCTCAGTAGTGGATATTCAAAATAAAATCGCTGCTGAAGAAAGTCTTTCCAAAAAATCACGCAAGGAAATTTTCTCACGCCTGATCTGGATTGCTCCCAACCTGAAAAATGCCAGCGATAAACAGAAAGCATTTATCGATACCATCAGGCGTGACGTTGAGGCGCAGGAAGGTGCTGAGATTCTTCAGAATCCACTGGAGGATTTTAAGAACATCATGCGCGAAGAACTGATTGAATCGGAAGACACGGAGAGTGAAGACTATTCAGGCAAATCCATTTATCTTGTACATGACCGCATTGATCATGCAGAGATAAAACCCTACAAAGAGGTCATTGAAAAGCTGGGCTTCAAAGTACTGATGCCTGATTTTGAAGGAGAACTTCTTGAATTACGAAAGAAACACATCGATAACCTGCGCAAGTTTGATGGAGCCATCATCTTCAAGGGAAAAGTAAATGATCAATGGGTACGCATGAAAGTACTGGACTTACTGAAAGCCCCCGGCTTCGGAAGAAAGAAACCTATCAAAGGCAAAGCAATTCTGACCGAAACCAATCCAACTTCTACGTTGGAAAGTTTCAAAGCACAGAATGTAAGGTTGCTTACCGGTGATCATAACAAATCGATCGAGTCGTTGAAAATGTTTTTGGAAGAATTTAAATCATAAAGTATGAGCCAGTCTGTTGATCAAATGCTAGGTCATTCGTCCTTAGTGGGGACGGAGAATCCTTTCCCTGGTTTACGTCCCTTCAAGATAGAAGAGAGTCATCTCTTTTTTGGTCGTGAAGGTCAGAGTGATGAAGTGCTCCTCAAACTTTCAAAGAATCGTTTTGTAGGTGTTATCGGTCCTTCAGGAAGTGGTAAGTCTTCCTTCATCTATTGTGGTGTTCTCCCTATTCTATACGGTGGATTTCTTACCGATGCCAGTCCTAACTGGGAAGTGGTAGTGACCCGCCCGGGTGCCGGCCCTATCGATAACTTAGCTGAGGCATTATTAAAAACATCACGCGACTATACCGGATCGGACAACGATGATAAAAAAATAAAGCGCACTATTGTTTCTACTTTACTGCGAAGCAGTTCATTAGGACTGGTAGAAGCAATACAACAATCGCGCAGAGCTGAAGACGTTAATTATTTAATATTAGTCGATCAGTTTGAGGAACTCTTCCGCTTCAAAGACAGTACCGATCCCGGGTCGGTAGATGAAACACTGGCCTTTGTTAATCTGTTGATGGAAGCCATCAACTATGAAGATGCTCCCATTTATGTAGGCATCACGATGCGTTCTGACTTTATCGGAGATTGTGCGCAGTTCCCCGAGCTTACACGCAAGATTAACGATAGTCACTACCTGATACCGCAGATGACGCGTGATCAGAAACGCAGAGCTATTGAAGGCCCTGTGGCGGTGGGGGGAGCCGTCATTACTCCACGCCTCACACAACAGCTACTCAATGACCTTGGTGATAATCCGGATCAGCTTCCTATCCTTCAGCATGCGCTGATGCGTACCTGGAGCTACTGGGGCCGGTTTCGTGACTTTGAAGAGGAGTTACTTGACTTAAAGCATTACGAAGCGATTGGCACGATGAGCGAAGCGCTCTCGATGCACGCCAATGAAGCATTTGATGAATTGGACGATGAACAGAAGCGCATCTGCGAAATGCTCTTCAAAGCCATTACTGAAAAGCGGGGTGAAAATTTTGGTATACGAAGACCTACGCGACTTAATGAGATTGCCGCCATATCTGATGTATCGGAAGAAGATGTTATTGCCGTAATTGAAAAGTTCCGTGAACCGGGACGTTCGTTATTGACACCCGCTTACGGTACACCGCTCAACTCCAAATCCATGATCGACATCTCGCACGAGAGTTTGATGCGGATATGGGTGCGATTGAAGAATTGGGTGGATGATGAAGCGGAAGCCGTGCAGATGTATTTGCGCCTTGCTGAAGCAGCAGCCATGTACCAGGTGGGCAAAGCAGGTCTGTGGAGACCACCCGATTTGCAACTGGCATTGAACTGGCAGGTAAAGCACAAGCCTACATTAGTTTGGGGTCAGCGCTATCATCCTGCTTTCGAGCGTACACTAATCTTCCTTGAATACTCGAAGAAAGAATTTGAGACGGAGCAACGGATAAAAGAGCTTGAAGCGAAGAGAAAGCTTCAACGGGCGAGAACGGTTGCTATCATCCTGGCAGGATTTCTTGTTGTGGCGTTGATTGCTGTGGTATATGCTTTTGTGCAGCAGACCGAGGCAAAGCGGCAGGAACAAATAGCTTTAAAAAATGAGATAACAGCAAAAGCCAATGAGAAATTAGCTACCGAAGCAAAAGCGGATGCTTTAAAACAAAGAGATGAAGCAACACGTCAAACTGAAATTGCTAAAACTGAAAAGCAAAGAGCGGAGGAAAATGAAATAAAAGCGAATGAAGCCAGTGCATTAGCATTAAAAAACGCAGAACGGGCAAATACACAAGCAGAGTTAGCCAAACAAAACGAGAAAAAGGCAAACATTGAAAAAGACCGAGCAGATGCTGCACGTAAAGATGCCGTTATAAATGCCACCGAAGCTCAACGCCAAGCCTATCTTGCAATTGCTAAAGCAATGGCTATTAAGTCAAAGGAGTTAAATGATTCTACACAGGAAGCTTTACTTGCTCAACAGGCTTTCAACTTTAATGACAAGTATGATGGCTACGATTACGATAATGATATCTACTCTGGTCTGTATTACGCATTGAAAGCACAAAAAAATCCGCTCACGAAAAGTCTTGCTGCTCATGAAAAGGGAGCAGCACGTGCCTTGGTTACAGATAAAAAAAGTAATCATATTTTTTCGGGAGGATCAGACGGAAAAATTATCCAGTGGAATTATTCCAATGGAGGATGGGTGGCCCAGGAATTAGTACCTGACCGTTCCAGGTCTTCAGAATGGTATCAGGTCTATTCCATGGATATTAGTGCGGATGGCAACTGGTTAATTGCAGCGGGGCTTAATTTCTCCAATGCAAAAAACAACTATGCGGAACTTTACGATTTAAAAAATCCCAAAACTCCGGCTAAAAGAATCTCAGGATTTATTCAAGCTATTGAGAACGTTTCTTTCACTGCGGATGGTAAGGGATTCTACGCCCGTGACAATTCCGGTCACAGTATTAAATATTCTGATTTGAACACAGCAAAAGAAGTAATTCAAAGCAAGGAGAAAATCACCGCCATTGACGTAAGCCGTGATGGCAAAAAAATAGCCGGAGTTGGTGATGACGGAAATCTTTATATCTGGGATGCTTCCAATAATTTCACATTGAGCACCTATAAAATGCCAGACAATCGGCTTACCGCAGTTAGCTATAGCCCTGATGGAAGCTTGATCATTGTTGGCAATGAGCGCGGTTTAGTTTGGATAACAAAAGCGGGTATAGTTTCACGTGAACTTTCGGGACACATTTCTTCCATTGAGCAAATCAAGTATAATAATGCCGGCAACTTCATGGTCACTGCAAGCAAGGATTTCAAAATGCGATTATGGAACATGAACAAGCTCAACTATCAGCCCACCTTGTTAAGTGAGCACGATTGGGTATGGAGCGTAACTTTTTCTCCTGATGATGAACAACTGATGGCGGGTATTCATAGTGTGAAAGAAACCAAGATCGGCCAGGTGGATCAAACCATTCATGCCTACCCTACCAAAATAAAAACAATGTCAGGTTTGCTGTGTGGCTATCTGAAACGAAATATGACCAGAGAAGAGTGGGATATGCACGTAAGAGATGATTTGCCTTACGAAAAGACCTGTGCTTCACTGCCTGATAATAACAAGTAATACGGATGAAGAAACTTCTACTCCTATCTATTTTTTCTGCATTGACTATTCAACTGGTCTATTCACAGACAGTAAAACCCAAACCAGCGCAAGTGTTGCGTTTGGCCAGAGCTACTTTTGAGCAGGGACGGTTACATGAGCTTCCCTTATTATTAAGTGATCTCCATGAATTCAGTCAAGCTGAAAAAGTGGATGCTTATAAATTACTTACCCAAGCCTACATCTATCTGGAAGAACCTGAAAAGGCAGATCAATCAATGCTTGAGCTATTAAGAACTGACCACTATTTTGAAATAAATGAAGCGGTAGATCCTGCGGAGTTTGTTGCCTTGTATAAAACGTTTCGCACAAAACCTGTTTATAAATTAGGGCTTAAAATTGGCCCCAATACAACCTTCCCTTCCGTTCTTGACAATTATTATGTAGGCAGTGATGCCTTTGGAAAAGGTAAGAGCGGTCAGCAAGTAGGGTTTCAATTTGGAGTAGTCTATGAGAAAGATTTATTCCTTACCTCTTCAAATTCCATTCTTAACAAACTAACTATTGCTCCCGAGTTGCTCTATGTCACACGCAGTTTTAAGTATACTAACTCCAACGTATTCGTCAATGATTCAACCGGAGAATCCGTTGGCGATTTTGCAAGTGTATATAAACAGACCTGGGTTGAGTTAAGCATAATCATGCAGTATGCTTTAAAGGAAAGCAGATTTAATCCTTATGTCGGCTTGGGGCCTACAATCAGTTATCTTGCTACAGCAACAAATAGCAACCAAACCTTAATTCTTAAAGCTGGAAGTACAGTGAGTGGCCCCAATCTGGATGTAACAAATTCTTATAATAAAATCATGTATTCCCTTATTGGAGTAGCTGGTATTAAAGTAAGAGCTGGCTCGATTTACCTGAATGCTGAGGTGAGATTTCAATATGGACTGACCAATGTCATCAATCCTAAAAAAAGAACTAACGCAGAAAATGTATTCGATTATGCTTCGCAGTTCAACAATTTCAAGCAAAGCAATACCGCTATCCATATTGGAGCCATCTACCCCATATTCAAACCTAAAAAACTGTAGAAACAACTTATGCGATTTCTTATACCTGTTCTACTTATTCTTTTTATTGTTTCTTGTGCCACCGAAGATAAAGTCGGTCCCGCACAGGCTTCTACCTTTGTAAGGTATTTTAATGGTGGTGGAAATGATGAGGCCAAAGCCATACTTCAAACTTCCGATGGAGGATATATCATCTTAGCTAATACGGCTATCAAGCCAAGTGAACTCATCGATGCACACTATAAAATCAAATTAATCAAAACTGATGCTTTTGGTAATCAGGAATGGCTAAAATTTTATCCTGAATTTAGTAATGATGACAATACTCCAACTAGTAAAAAAAGCTTTCGAGGTAATGGAATAGCCTCTCTTGCCAATGACGGTGGCTACGTTATTACCGGTGATGATACTCAAAACGGATCTGCGCAGCTTTTAATAATGATTATTGATAAGGACGGAGGAACTCCCATATATAAAACCATAAAATCGACTTTACCTATCAACGGATTAGCTGTGTCAACAAACAGTGATGGAGATTTTTTAGCACTTGGTTCTATTTCTGGTGCGGCAGATAGCAAAAACATGGTGTTAAGTAAATTTAAAAAGGGCACACTTGATTCAACCTGGCTTGGAACTTATGGTGCGGGTACTGTTTCGTTGGCTAATAAGCTTTTCCTCGATTCAAAAAACAATGCGTTCTGGGGAGGAACAATACAGAAGGATAATTCTACTTCTGCAATTCGTTTTGTTAAAATCGTTACCGATTTATCGAACCAGGGAGGGATTGATTTCGATTTACCTTTGAGCGATCCCGGTACAACAGAAACTGGTAATGATTTCTGCAGATACGGAGCCGGATTCGCTATTATTGGAACAACTAATAAAACGGGGGATTTGGATATCTTGTTTAAGCGGATTCATGAAAATGGTACGATCCTCTCTTCTCAAAGCTTTCCTATAGAAGGACAGCAACAAAATGAAATTGGCAATGCCATCTGCAGTACAAATGATGGGGGGTTACTTCTTCTGGGTACCATTGATTCACAGGGCGAGCTCGGCCGTGGGGATAAGGATTTCTATTTAATCAAAATTGATGCTTTCGGTACGGTGGCTTGGAAGCAAGTGTATGGAAGTAAGTTTGAAGACAATGGAGTTAGCGTTCTTCAGGCTAGTGATGGCGGCTACATAATACTTGGTACCACCACTTTATCAAGAGTAAAGACAATTACGCTAATGAAAGTGGATAGAAACGGGCAAATGGAGTAACGTTCTCAGATTAATAAGCAACAACCTTTGACATCATTTTCGTATGAATAGAATTTTTACTGCTTTTATTTTTTTTACATTTTCAATTCTATCAATAGCGGGTTATGCAGCAGCACCGGTAATCACGGGAGTGTCTATACCTGCTGGCAACTATAAAATAGGAAGCGTAATTACCCTTACTATTACTTCAGATGGAACGGGATATACATTAGGAACCAGTTCGGTCAACGGAGCTACGCCTACCAACCTTCAATCTGCTGGTGGAAATAACTACACGATTGATTACACAGTTATTGCCGGTAATACTGACAGAGCTTCTGTGGGCGCTATCCCAATCAGCATCATTTTAGTGAATGGGGCAACTCCTTCTTCGGCCTTCACTGCTGCACCTACTTCTGGTGGAACAGTTACTCTTGATGCTAATGCTCCCGCTATTACTAATGTAACTGTGCCTAATTCCTCCATGAAGATCGGAGATGTTGTAACTGCCACAATTACCGTGGGCGATGACGGTGGGCAAAACTATACTTTGAATGCCTGCACAATTGGCGGTTTCACATTGGGTTCTCTCAGCAGAGTTAACAACACGACCTACACAGCTACTTTTACGGTTACTAACGGTGGCACTGATGTGGCTGCTGGGACAGACATCCCTGTAAGTGTTTCTTTATCTGATCCTGCCGCAAATGCAAGCCCTAACTACACCACTGCTATCTCTCAAGCCGGAGATCCTATCGATGCAAATGCACCTACCATAACTAATGTAACAATACCTAATGCTTCTATGAAGATTGGTGATGCGGTAACAGCTACAATTACAGTGGGCAATGATGGTGGACAGACATACACGTTAAATACCAGCACCATTGGAGGATTCACTCTAGGCGCTCTATCCAGAACCAACAGTACTACCTATACCGCAACGTTCACAATCACTAGTGGTGGCACTGACGTGGCTGCTGCTGCCAATATTCCCGTAAGTATTTCCTTAGCTGATCCTGCAACTAACCCAAGTACAGCCTACACCACTGCTATATCACAAGCAGGAGATGGAATTGATGCAAATGCTCCTACCATAACTAATGTAACAATACCTAATTCTTCCATGAAGATTGGTGATATTGTAACAGCTACAATTACAGTGGGCAATGACGGTGGACAGACTTACACGTTAAATGCCAGTACCATTGGAGGGTTTACACTAGGTTCACTATCCAGAACCAACAGCACTACCTATACTACCACATTTACAATCACTAATGGTGGCCCCGATGTGGCTGCTGGTGCGGATATCCCTGTGAGTATTTCTTTATCTGATCCTGCAACTAACCCAAGTACAGCCTATACTACTGCAATCTCTCAAGCGGGAGATCGGATTGACGCCAATGCTCCTACGATTTCTAATATTACTGTCCCTGATGTAGCAATGAAAGTTGGTGATGTCGTTACGGCAACTATTACAGTAGGTGATGATGGTGGACAAACCTACACATTGAATGCAGGCACGATTGGAGGATTTACTTTGGGTAGTTTTTCCAGAGTTAATAACACTTCTTACACAGCTATCATCACCATTACCAATGGTGGTACTAACGTAGCTGCCGGGGCAAGTATTCCTGTCGCCATAACTATTGCAGACCCTGCCACTAACCCAAGTACTACCTACACCACCGCCATTGTTCAGGCCAATGATCCTATTGATGCAAATGTTCCCACTGTAAATGCTCATAATGTCAATACTATTCTGGCAACAGGTTTCACTTTCACAATTAACCTATCAGAAACGGGTACTACCTACTATGATGTTACAACCAGTTCTACTATACCAACGGCTTCTCAAATCAAATCAGGAACAAGCACGGGTCACGTACAAAATGGAAATTTTGCTGTGGGCACAGCTTCAACTAATATCAATCAAGCCATAACAGGTCTTACTGGAGCAACTGTGTATTATGTTTACTCCGTTTCTGAAGATGCTGCCGGTAACCCATCCGTAGTGACTACTGATAATGCAAGTACGCAATGCACAACACCAACAGCTCAACCTGCTTTGGGTGCATTCACATCCGTCACTGCCGGAGCGGTCACTGTAAATTGGTCAGGAGGAACTGGTCTGGATGGCGTATTGGTTGTTGCCAGAGCAGGAGTTGCAGTAAGCTTCGTTCCAGCAAGTGGTAATAATTATTCTGGCCAGATCAACCCAAACATTGCACTAGCCACAGATCAGGGTTCAGGTAATATCATTGTGTATCGTGGTGGCGGAAGTAATGTTACATTATCTAATCTTGCGGCAAGTACTACCTATCATTTTGCTATCTATGCTTATAAAAATGCAGCCGATTGCTATCTCACCACTACACCCGCAATAGGGAGCCAGGCAACTCCAGCTCCTTCCGGTACATCTACACTTACTGCCGGAACCGGTGTGGCAACAATTGCATCTACTATCACCTCTAATGTTGCAGCAGGTGCCGTCTTTACCTTCACAGTTACAGATATAGGCGGTGATAACACTTCAACCCGACTTAGTCAGTTCATTTTCCGTGAGGTAGGCACATTTAATCCTGACCTGACCCAATTAATTGCCGATGCTCAGTTAAGAGACAACTCCGGAGGAACTATAGGACAGCAAGGAACTGCCGTAATTGGATCGCACTCTATTACTATACCTAATATTCTCTATGGAGATCCAAATCAAGGAACCAACAATCTGGATCTTGGATCTATACCTGAAAGCGCAAACAAGGTATATACATTGCGAATCTGGTTTAAAACAAGCCTTGGTGGAACATTGCCAGCGACCATTGATGGCAAGCAACTTATTTTCTCCATCGTAGCTTCCGATGTCACCATCGTTTCAGGAAAGACACGAATAATAAGCAGCGGAGCAGGCTCTAGTACGTTATCCAATGCCAGCGGCACTACTGATGTTGTAACTGTTACAGCTACTCAGATTAATGTAAAGACACAACCCTCTACAAGTGCTTTAGCCGGCATTGCTCTTACAACTCAGCCTGTTTTTGAAGCTACCGATGTTAATAGTAACAGGGACCTTGATTTCGTTTCTGCCATTACAAGTGTAAATACCTCTCCTAACCTGAGTCCTGCTTTCACAGCAACAAATTTCAATAGTGGCTTAAGTACCTTTACCGATCTTAAATTCAATGCTACTGGATCATCATCCATGACCGTAACTTCAAATGCGATCACATCATTGGCTACTTCATCGATTACAGTGAGTTCCAGCACCGCTTTAGGTAGCTCTGCAGCAACGCTCGCATCTTCACCACTTATAAATAACTCTACTGGCAACGCTGTATTGGGATTTTCATTACAAACTTCAGGAAGTCCTGCTACTCTCAGCAGTCTTGCATTCAACTCATCGGTAAGCCCCACCGGATTAATCAAAGCTCCTATAACTTATAAATTATTCAGCAGTACAACTGATAACTTCGGCACAGCTTCACAAGTGGCTACCTCATCAAGCCTCACTTTTTCGTCATTAAGTATCGCTTTGAGCGGAACAGCTACTTACTTCTTCCTTGTAGTAGATATCGAGAGTTACTTTGCTACCTCTTCGCCTTCTATCCAGTTTTCATTACCACTATCCGGTATCACCGTTTCCACATCGGCAAAAACCGGATCAGCACCAAGTCCCACTTATACCCTTCAGGATAATACGATTCCTGTAGTATCAGATATTACATTACCAAGTGCTAATCCTAACAACACTTCTTCAGTCAATTTTACGGTAACCTTTTCCGAGCCGGTAACAGGTGTAGATGCTCTCGATTTCACAGCCTATGGCACTGCCTCTTCAGGAACTATTGTGTCGAATGTAACAGGTTCTGGAGATACCTATACTGTAACAGTATCTAATATATTATCCACTGGAACTTTAGGCCTCAATCTGGTTGATAACAATACTATTCATGATGCCCGACCTAATTCATTAGGAGGTGCTACTCTGGGAGATGGAAATTTTTCTAGTTCTTCCACATATACATTTATTTTACCCGAGCCTCCAAATCATGTGGACTTCCCTACACCCACATTCACTGCAACAGTACTCTCCACCACCAGTATCAAGTTGGATTGGACAGATGCACTGGGTAACCCTGTGCCTTCCGGCTACCTGATTACCGTAGCACGAAGCGGAGCCACTGCTACCGTTCCTACCGACTATACAGTAATCACCACTCAAACCAAT
>NNBV01000459.1_pt1 | contig 17686 bp, 1 predicted proteins | sample 1173771 | NCBI WGS metagenome assembly NNBV01 (sample SAMN07173938, study PRJNA388173) | plant metagenome | isolation source: symbiotic tissue sample KVS11 | place: Norway: Troms, Kvaloya island | reverse complement strand
GAGTAGAATCATGAATTTAATAAAGCTTCTAGAAAATCTTTCAGCAAAGAATGTTGAACTTTGGGTTGATGGAGACAAACTGCGCTATCGCTCGCCTGAAAACTCCCTAACCCCTGAGTTATTGCGCGAAATTCAGCAATCTGAACCAGAAATTATCCAAATTTTATCCCAGAGTACCGCTCAGGCTGCAACTTATCCCCTCTCTCACGGTCAAAAGTCACTCTGGTTTTTATATCAATTAGCACCCAACAGTACTGCTTACAATGTCACGTATGCAGCAAAATTAGTTATAAATTTAGATATTCTTGCCCTAAAGCAGGCAGCACAAGCTCTAGTTGAAAGGCATCCACTTTTGAGGACTACCTTTGCAACCATTGACGGCGAACCTGTGCAAACAGTTCACGAAAATCAGCAAGTTGACTTTAGCATCCAAGAAGCTTCCGATCTTGGGCAAGATGATATAAACAACTGGCTCTCAGAAAAGAGCGATCGCCCCTTCGACTTAGAACAAGGCCTGATATTGCGCTTTGATTTATTAATTAACCATATTAAAACTGATAAATTAGCAACCAAAGAACATATTCTCCTAATCACGCTGCATCAGATAGTGGGAGATTTCTGTTCTTTAGAAATCATGATCGGTGAACTGAGAGCTTTGTATAAAGCGATGTCTACGACGGGCTACGCCTACGCCACAGGTGAAACAGCCCAACTATCAACACAAAATTATCAGTATAAAGATTACATCAACTGGTCAGAGCAAATGCTCGCCAGTTCAGATGGAGAAAGTTTGTGGACTTATTGGCAGCAACAACTATCTGGTGAGTTGCCATTACTAAATTTGCCAACAGATCGACCAAGACCTCAGACCAAAACATACAATGGTGCTTCCCGCTTTTTTACTGTTGAGAAAGAACTGCGGCAAAAGCTCACAGAATTGGCGACGAGAGAAAGTGCCTCTCTATATATTCTTTTATTAACAGCATTACAAATACTATTACGACGTTATACCAATCAAGAAGATATTTTAATTGGCTCTCCAATGGAGAATCGGAGCCGTTCAGAGTTTGAAAATATTGTCGGTCACTTTGCTAATCCTGTGGTCTTGCGAGGAGAACTTTCAGGAAATCCCACCTTTGAAGAGTTGCTGGAGCGATCGCACTCTTGTGTATTAGATGCCCAAGACCATCAAGATTATCCCTTTCCCCTGCTGGTAGAGCAACTGCAACCTGTCCGCAACCCCAGTTTTTCGCCATTCTATCAGGTAGCCTTAATTTGGAATTGCTCTTACCAGAATATAGATATTAATGATGGTTTGATTTTGGAATCAATGATTTCAGGGTCTAAAGGAGCCGCCTTTGATTTAACCTTAACTATTTTTGAGGGGACAGACTCACTCAAAGGTACGTGGAATTATAACACCGACTTATTTGATGACAGTGCGATCGCGCGGATGATGGGGCATTTTGTAACTTTGCTCGAAGCAATTGTGGCAAATCCCCAGCAACGAATTGACCAATTACCAATGCTCACACAATCTGAGGAACGGCAGTTATTAGTTGAGTGGAATGATACTCAAGTAGACTACGCCTTCGATAAATGTATTCATCAGTTATTTGAAGAACAGGTAGAGCGTACACCTGATGCTGTGGCGGTGGTGTTTGAGAATCAACAATTGACGTACCGCGAATTAAACAGCCGTGCTAACCAGTTGGCGTATTACTTGCAATCTTTGGGTGTGAAACCCGACGTGCTGGTGGGGATTTGTGTAGAGCGCTCCTTAGATATGGTGGTGGGACTATTGGGCATTCTCAAGGCGGGTGGGGCTTACGTACCACTTGACCCAGAATATCCCAAAGACCGTCTCAGCTTCATGCTCGAAGACGCTCAAGTTCCAGTATTAATAAGTCAACAGCGACTCCTGGATCGACTACCTGAGTATCAGGCAAAACTGATTTGTTTAGATGAAGTCTGGTCAGAAATTCTGCAAAACCAACAGAACAACCCTATTGAGGTAGTAACGCCTACTCATCTAGCGAATGTAATTTACACATCCGGCTCCACAGGCAAACCCAAAGGGGTAATGGTTGAGCATAGTGGATTGTGCAATCTTGCTCAAGCTCAAATTCAGGTTTTCGGCTTGTCTGGTGATAGTCGAGTTCTCCAGTTTGCCTCCTTCAGTTTTGATGCTTGCATATCAGAAATCTTGATGGCTTTGGGATCTGGGGCAAGACTTTACTTAGGAACAAAAGACTCGATAATGCCGGGTATGCCTTTAATTGAGCGATTAAAGAATGATGGCATTACCCATGTTACCCTACCACCATCAGCCTTAGCAGTCCTGCCAGTAGAAGAACTGCCAACATTGCAAGCGATCGTTGTTGCCGGAGAAGCCTGTCCTCTGGAACTGATGCGACAATGGTCAAAAGGCAGAAACTTCTTCAACGCCTACGGCCCGACAGAAGCGAGTGTTTGTGCAACAGTGGCAAAATGCACTCCAGAGGACGAAAAAATTACCATTGGTCGTCCAATTGCCAATGCAGAAATCTACATTTTAGATTCGCAATTACAACCAGTACCAATTGGTGTACCAGGAGAACTGCATATTGGTGGTGCGGGAGTGGCGCGAGGTTATCTCAACCGAAACGAGTTAACACAACAGAAATTCATCCCCAACCCGTTTGAGGAGGCAGGAGACAGGAGGCAGGAGGCAGGAGGGAGTAGATTATATAAAACTGGGGACTTAGGCCGTTATCTGCCAGATGGTAATATCGAATACTTGGGGCGCATCGACAACCAAGTAAAAATCCGGGGATTCCGCATTGAGTTGGGAGAAATCGAAGCAGTACTAAGCCAACATCCTCATGTGCAAGCATCTTATGTCATAGCCCGTGAAGATAACAGGAGTGACAAACGCCTAGTAGCCTACATCGTACTGCAACCAGAAGAGACATCCACAGTTCAAGAACTGCGTAGCTTCCTTAAAGAAAAGCTACCAGAATACATGGTACCAAGTGCGATCGCCATCTTAGAATCTTTACCCCTAACCCCCAACGGCAAAATAGATCGTCGCGCTCTACCAGAGCCAAGTAGTGAATCAAGAGAGAAATATGTAGCTCCGCGCACCCCCATCGAAGAAATCCTCGCAGTAATTTGGCAACAAGTCCTAAAAGTAGACCTTGTAGGCAGACATGACAACTTCTTTGAACTAGGAGGACATTCCCTACTAGCAACGCAATTCATCTCCCGTGTGCGTAGCAGATTAAAAGTAGAAGTATCATTGCGTGAGTTATTTGCTGCACCAACAATTGCCGAGTTAGCACCATCAATTCAGCAGTTACAGCAGCAAAATATAGAACTGTCAGCACCACCCCTCTTAAGGCGGGTAGAGAATACAGAAATACCACTGTCTTATGCTCAACAACGTTTATGGTTTTTAAACCAGTTAGAGTCGAACAGTGCCTTATACAACATCGCTCTTGGTTTGCGTCTAGTAGGAACTCTTAATGTTGCCGCCTTAGAACAAAGTTTAAAAGAACTTATCGATCGCCATGAAGTCTTACGCACCAATTTTGTTACTGTTGATGGAAAGCCAACACAAATAATTCAAACTCAAACAAATTGGACAGTTGCAGTTGTTGACTTGCAGCATTTACCCTTAACAGAACAACAAACTGCTGCACAGAAATTACTAGAACAAAAAGCAATTGAGCCTTTTGACTTAGCTCATGATGCCTTAATTAGAGCAACATTAGTGGTGCTGTCTCCAAAAGAACAGTGCTTATTAGTGAGTATGCACCACGTTGTCTGTGATGGCTGGTCAATAGGTGTGTTTGTCCAAGAGTTACAAGCACTGTACAATGCTTATTCAATTGGTCAAGCGTCACCCCTGTTGCCACTACCAATTCAGTACGCAGATTTTGCAATTTGGCAAAGACAATGGTTGCAAGGAGAGGTACTACAAAACCATTTGAGTTACTGGGAAAAACAGTTGGCACATGCACCCACATTCTTGCCACTACCCACAGATAGACCTAGACCTGCTGTGCAGACTTTCAATGGCTCATATCATGTGTTTGCCCTATCTGGTGAACTAACTCAACGGTTGTTGGAGCTAAGTCAACAGCAAGGTTGCACCCTGTTCATGACTTTGTTGGCAGCATATAATACCCTGCTTTATCGCTACACCGGACAATCAGATATTTTGGTGGGGACACCAATTGCTAACCGCGATCGCTCCGAAATAGAAGGGTTAATTGGCTTTTTTGTCAATACTTTAGTAATGCGGACTGATTTAGCAGGGAACCCCAGTTTTAACGAATTACTCCTGCGCCTCAGAGAAATGGCGCTGTCCGCATACGCTCATCAAGATTTGCCCTTTGAGACGTTGGTGGAAGCATTGGAACCAGAACGGGATCTCAGCTATACACCATTGTTTCAAGTGATGTTCGTTCTCCTGAACGCTCCCATGTCTGAAATAGAGTTGACTGAGTTAAGTGTCAGTGGCTTGCCAATAGGAATCACCACGTCAAAGTTTGATTTAACTTTATCAATGGAAAATACTCCCAATGGACTCTTTGGGTGGTGGGAGTATAACACTGACTTGTTTGATAGCAGCACTATCGAACGAATGACTGGTCATTTTCTGACTCTACTTGAAGCGATCGTGGCAAATCCCAGCGAGCGGATTTCCCAATTGCCAATGCTCACAGCATCTGAGCAACAACAGTTATTAGTGGAGTGGAATGATACAAGCGTAGATTATCCCCACGATAAATGTATCCATCAGTTGTTTGAAGAGCAAGTAGAGCGTACACCCAATGCCGTCGCAGTGGTGTTTGAGAATCAACAATTGACGTACCACGAATTAAATTGTCGTGCTAACCAGTTGGCGCATTATTTGCGGTCTTTGGGTGTGGGAGCCGACGTACTGGTGGGGATATGTGTGGAGCGTTCTTTAGAGATGCTGGTGGGACTATTGGGGATTCTCAAGGCGGGTGGGGCTTACGTACCACTTGACCCAGAGTATCCCCAAGAGCGTCTGAGCTTTATCTTAGAAGATGCTCAAGTTTCAGTACTGCTTACCCAACAGCATTTAGTTGAAAAATTACCTAAATGTCAGGCGCAGCTTGTAAGCTTGGATACTAACTGGCAGTTTATTTCTAAGTTGCCTCAAGGAAATCCCATCACTAATGTCCAAGCTAGTAACTTAGCTTATGTGATTTATACTTCCGGTTCTACAGGCCAGCCCAAAGGTGTGCAAATTTCACATACGGCTGTGAGCAATTTCCTATCTGCCATGCAGCAGCGCCCAGGAATAACAAAACAAGATACACTGCTTGCAATCACTACTATTTCCTTTGATATTGCTGCCTTAGAAATTTTTCTGCCTATAACTGTAGGTGCATGTCTAGTCATAGCCCGTCGTGACGTGACCCTTGATGGAAGAGAGTTATGTGATTTGCTAGTTAAGTCTAAGGCAACAATTATGCAAGCAACTCCAGCTACTTGGAGATTGCTTTTAGACTCCAACTACCAATTTAGCGATCTAAAAATACTTTGCGGGGGTGAAGCTTTACCTTGGGATCTAGTTAGTAAATTGCTTGCTAGGAGCGCTTCTTTGTGGAACCTTTATGGGCCAACAGAGGCTACTATTTGGTCATCACTATGTCAACTCGAATCCAGTGAGAGCTTGATTTCTATTGGTCGCCCAATTTCTAATACCCAGATATATATACTAGACCAAAACTTACAACCAGTACCTGTAGGTGTACCAGGAGAACTGCACATTGGTGGTGCAGGATTAGCAAGAGGCTACTTGAACCGACCAGAGTTAACACAAGAAAAATTTATCCCCAACCCCTTCAGTGGAAGCAGGGGAGCAGAGGAGCAGGGGAGCAGGGGGGCAGAAGTTCTTCCCAATTCCCAGTCCCCAATCCCCAGTCCCCGACTTTACAAAACTGGGGACTTGGCTCGTTATTTACCAGATGGAAATATAGAATACCTGGGACGTATTGATAACCAAGTAAAAATCCGGGGATTCCGCATTGAGTTGGGAGAAATAGAAGTAGCACTAAGCCAACATCCCCATGTGCAAGCATCATGTGTCATAGCTCGTGAAGATACTCCTGGTGACAAGCGCTTAGTTGCCTACATCGTACCTCAACCACAAGTAACACTCACAATTAGCGAACTACGTAGTAACCTCAAGGAAAAGTTACCAGACTACATGGTTCCTTCGGCAATAGTCATCCTGGAGTCTTTACCCCTAACCCCCAATGGCAAAATAGACCGTCGCGCTTTACCAGCACCAGAGCCAAGTAGTGAATTATTAGAGAAATATGTCGCCCCACGCAACCCCATCGAAGAAATACTGTCACTGATTTGGCAACAAGTCCTAAAAGTAGACCTTGTAGGCAGACATGATAACTTCTTTGAGCTAGGGGGACACTCACTATTAGCAACGCAACTTATTTCCCGTGTGCGTAGCAGCTTGAAAGTAGAACTGCCATTGCGATCGCTATTTGCTGCACCAACGATCGCTGAACTATCGAATAACATTCAACAGTTACAGCAACAAGACTTAGAACTTGCCGCAGCACCGATTTTAAGGCGGGCAGAGAATGCAGAAACACCACTGTCTTATGCTCAACAGCGTTTATGGTTTTTAGACCAGTTCGAGCCGAACAGTGCCTCATACAACATTCCTTTCGGGTTGCGTTTAGTAGGAACTCTTAATGTTGTCGCCTTAGAACAAAGCTTAATTGAAATTATTCATCGCCACGAAGCATTACGCACTAACTTCATCACAGTTGATGGACAAGCTACTCAAATCATTCACAATTGGAAGGAACAGGGAACAGGGAACAGGGAACAGGAAAATATACCCTGGACACTATCAGTTGTTGACTTAAAGCATTTACCTTTAACAGAACAAAAAACTGCTGCACAGAAATTAGTCCAAGAACAAGCGTTTCTTCCTTTTGACTTAGCTCATGATGCATTAATTAGAGCGACATTAATAGTGCTGTCTTCTACAGAGCAGTGGTTATTAGTGTGTATGCACCACGTTGTCTCTGATGGCTGGTCAATAGGTGTGTTTGCCCTGGAGTTACAAGCACTGTACAACGCTTATTCTCAAGGTCAACCGTCACCTTTGTTGCCACTACCAATTCAGTACGCAGATTTTGCAATTTGGCAAAGACAATGGTTGCAAGGGGAAGTTCTACAAAGCCAATTAAGTTACTGGAAACAACAATTGGCAAATGCACCTACGTTCTTGCCATTACCCACAGACAGACCTAGACCTGCTGTACAGACTTTCAATGGCGCATATCTTGAGTTTGCTTTGTCTAGTGAACTAACTCAACGGTTGTTGCAGTTAAGTCAACAGCAAGGGGTGACTTTGTTTATGACTCTGTTGGCGGCATATAATACTCTGCTTTATCGCTACACAGGACAAACAGATATTTTGGTGGGGACACCAATTGCTAACCGCGATCGCTCCGAAATAGAAGGGTTAATTGGCTTTTTTGTCAACACTTTGGTGATGCGGACTGATTTAGCAGAAAACCCCAGCTTTAACGAATTACTCCCACGTATCCGGGAAATGGCACTGTCCGCATACGCTCATCAAGATTTGCCCTTTGAAATGTTGGTGGAAGCATTGCAGCCAGAACGGGATCTCAGCTATACACCACTATTTCAGGTGATGTTCGTTCTCAATAATGCGCCCACATCTGAAATAGAGTTGAGTGAGTTAACTGTCAGTGACTTGCCTATAGAAAGTGCGATCGCTAAGTTTGATTTAACTTTATCAATGGAAAACACTACTACTGGTTTAGTGGGAGGGTGGGAATACAACATTGACTTGTTTGATAGCAACACAATTGAACGGATAACTGGTCATTTTGTGACATTGCTAGAAGCTATTGTTGCTAATCCTCAAGAGCGGATTTCTCAATTATCAATGCTCACAGCATTTGAGCAACAACAATTATTAGTTGAGTGGAATGATACAAGCGTAGATTATCCCCAAGATAAATGTATTCATGAGTTGTTTGAAGAACAGGTGGAACGCACCCCCGATGCTGTAGCGGTAGTGTTTGACAATCAACAATTGACGTATCACGAGTTGAATTGTCGTGCTAACCAGTTAGCGCATTACTTGCAGTCTTTGGGAGTGTCCGCCGATGTGCTGGTGGGGATATGTGTGGAGCGTTCTTTAGAGATGGTGGTGGGATTACTTGGTATTCTCAAGGCGGGTGGGGCTTACGTACCACTTGATCCAGAGTATCCCCAAGACCGTTTAAGCTTTATGCTTGCAGATGCTCAAGTTTCCGTGTTGCTTACCCAACAGCATCTAGTTGAGAAATTACCTGAACATCAAGCGCGTGTAGTCCACTTAGATAAAGACTGGGTTGCGATCGCTAAGTCTAGCCAAGAGAATCCAATTGCCCAGATGCAAGCTAATAACGTAGCTTATGTGATTTATACTTCTGGCTCTACTGGTCAACCGAAGGGGGTAATACTATCTCACAGTAACCTTTGCAACCACATGTTCTGGATGCAAGCAACATTTCCCTTGACTAAAGAAGACAAAGTACTGCAAAAAACTCCCTTTGGCTTTGATGCCTCAGTTTGGGAATTCTACGCTCCATTGTTAGCAGGTGGACAGTTGTTAATAGCTGAACCCAGAGGTCATACTGACAGTGCTTATCTCTTAAAGTTAATTGCCCAGCAGCAGGTAACTACTATTCAACTTGTTCCATCTTTACTGCAAATGCTTTTAGAACAGGGAGGAATCGAAACTTGTCACTCCCTCAAACACGTCTTCTGTGGCGGTGAAGTCTTACCCATTACTCTGCAAGAAAGCTTGTTAAGTAAACTAGATGTAAATTTACACAATCTCTACGGCCCAACAGAGGCGTGTATTGATGCAACTTTCTGGAATTGTCAGCGTGAGATTTATCCACAAGTTGTCCCTATTGGTCGTCCAATTTCCAATACCCAGATATACATACTCGACCAAAACTTACAACCACTACCTGTGGGTGTACCAGGAGAACTGCATATTGGTGGTGCAGGATTAGCAAAAGGATACCTCAACCTTCCAGAGTTAACGCAAGAAAAATTTATCCCCAACCCCTTCCAAGGAAGCAGGGGAGCAGGGGAGCAGGGGAGCAGGGGGAGAGAACGGTTGTATAAAACAGGGGACTTAGCACGTTATCTACCAGATGGCAATATCGAATACCTGGGGCGCATCGATAATCAAGTAAAAATCCGGGGTTTCCGCATTGAGTTGGGAGAAATCGAAGCAGCATTAAGCCAACATAGTGATGTGCAAACATCTGTAGTCATCGTCCGCGAAGACATTCCCGGAAATAAACGTTTAGTCGCTTATGTAGTACCGCAGCCACAGATAACACCCACAGTTAGCCAATTGCGTAGCTTCCTCAAAGAAAAGCTACCAGAATATATGGTACCAAGTGCGATCGTCACCCTAGAATCCCTACCGCTTACCCCCAACGGCAAAATAGACCGTCGTGCCTTACCAGAACCAGAAGCACGCACAGGAATAGAAAGCAGCCTAGTAGCACCACGCACCCCCATTGAAGAAAAATTAACCCGAATTTGGGAGCAAGTATTAAGAGTAGAGCAAATAGGCATACACGATAACTTTTTTGAACTAGGAGGAGATTCCATCCTCAGTATTCAAATCATCAGCAGAGCAAAAGTTGCCGGAATAGAACTGACAATCAAACAACTATTTGCCAATCAAACCATCGCCCAATTAGCCACAGTCGCAGGTACAACAAAAGCACTTGCAATTGAACAAGGATTAGTCACAGGGACATTACCCCTAACACCAATTGAACACTGGTTTTTCGAGCAGAAATTACCAGAGAAACACCACTTTAATCAATCATTTCTCCTCACAGTACCATCAGACCTCAACCTAGAAATATTAGAGCAAGTATGGCAGCAACTACTAAAACATCACGATGCTCTTAGGCTAAGATTCACTCGAACAGACACAATATGGCAGCAGATTCATGCTGCGCCAACTGATAATATTACTATCCCCCGTTTTGACTTATCGACAGTTCCAGAAACTGAGATAGAAACTGTCATCGAAACCACAGCCAATGAATTACAGGCGAGTTTAAATCTTTCAGAAAATCTCGTGCAAGTAGCATTTTTCTGGTTGGGTATTGACAAAAAAGCCAGATTAATAATAGTAATTCACCACCTCGTAGTAGACGGTGTTTCTTGGCGGATATTATTAGAAGATTTGCAGACAGCTTACCAGCAACTCAGTCAAGGCAAAACCATTCAGCTACCTGCAAAAACTACATCTTTCAAAGATTGGGCGCGACAACTGACAGAATATGCACAATCAGAAGTCTTGAAATCAGAACTAGATTATTGGTTGAGTCCATCTTACGATACAGTTGACTCCATCCCGGTAGACTATGCACAAGGAATAAACACTACTGCATCGGCTAGGACAATATCAGTATTATTAGATGAAGCTGAAACCCTTTCACTTTTACAAGATGTTCCGAAAGCTTATAAAACGCAAATAAACGATATCTTGTTAACTGCCTTAGTACTGGTGTTAAGCGAATGGACTAACTCTGAGTCAGTGTTATTCAACTTAGAAGGTCATGGGCGGGAGGAGATCATTGATGGTGTAGACTTATCACGCACCGTTGGTTGGTTTACAACGATTTTCCCAGTTGTTGTGGAACTGGGAACTATAGATGATCTTGGTACTGCGTTAAAATCCGTCAAGGAACAATTACGTGCAATTCCTAATAAAGGCATTGGCTATGGCTTATTGCGTTATCTAAATATTGATTCAGAAATTAGCACCCAATTAGAAAAAATTCCCCAGGCAGAAATTAGCTTCAACTATTTGGGACAATTTGCTCAAGTTGTCAATACATCCTCTCTGATGCAAATAGCTAATGAACCTAGCGGAAACAGCCAGAGTTTACAAGGTCAACGCCATTATTTGCTAGATATTAATGCCATCATTATCAACGAAAAACTGCAAATAGATTGGACATACAGCAGCAATATACATCAGCACGAAACGATTGAGAATGTTGCTCAAGAATTTGTCGAAACTTTGCAAGAGTTAATTGCTCATTGTTTATTAACAGAAAATGCAGGTTATACGCCTACAGATTTCCCATTAATTCAACTTAACCAACTAGAAATAGATCAGATATTACAAAATTTATGAAATTAGAACTTAGCAAAACTAATCGCCAAAATATTGAAGATATTTATCCCTTATCTCCCATGCAAGAGGGGATGCTGTTTGAAAGTTTATATGCTCCAGACTCAGGCGTATATTTTGAGCAGATAACTTGCATTTTGACGGGAAACCTAGATGTAAAAACCTTTGAACAAGCTTGGCAGCAAGTAGTAGCTCGACATCCCGTCTTCCGCACAGCGTTTCTGTGGGAGTCTTTGAGCCAGCCAGTTCAAGTGGTGTATCGACAGGTAAATGTGACGGTCGAAACTTATGACTGGCGGGAGTTATCTACACAAGAGCAGCAACAGCAATTAGAGAGTTTTCTGGATTCTGAGCGACAACAGGGTTTTCAAGTGTCGCAAGCGCCATTGATGCGTCTACATCTAATCCAGTTGGATGGGGATACTTATCAGTTTGTTTGGTGTCATCATCATTTATTACTTGATGGCTGGTCATCACCTTTGGTTTTCCAAGACCTGTTGGAGTTTTATCAAGCTATTTCTCAGGGTAAAAGTTTATCTAATACGGGAACTGTCAGCTACCGCAACTATATTGCTTGGTTACAGCAGCAGGATCGAGATTTAGCTAAAGAATTTTGGCGACAAAAACTCCAAGGTTTTACTACACCAACTCCTTTGACTGTGGATAAACCATTGTCAATGCGGGAGAAACATTCGGGCTATAGCGAACAACAAATTGACTTAACTGTGCCAGCGACAGCAGCAGTAATGTCTTTTGTCAGACAGCATCAATTGACGATGAGTAATTTGGTGCAGGCGACTTGGGGATTGTTGCTGTCTCGCTACAGCCAAGAAACAGATGTGGTTTTTGGCGCAACTGTATCTGGTCGTCCGCCTGAGCTTGTTGGTGTAGAGTCGATTGTGGGGTTATTTATCAATACTCTGCCAGTGCGGGTACAAATCTCCGAGAAGACTGAATTGCTGGGTTTGTTGAAGGATTTACAGGCGCAACAGATTGAGTCTGAGCAATTTTCCCATAGCTCATTAGCAGAGATTCAGGGGCTAAGTGATGTTCCCAAGGGTACGCCTTTGTTTGAGAGTATTGTTGTTTTTGAGAATTATCCTATTGATACTTCTGCTCTACAAGGCGATCGCAATTTTTCCCTCTCGAATTTTAGATGGATTGAACAAACAACTTATCCTCTGGCGGTTGTAGTTTCCCCTGGTGAGCAATTATCGCTGAGGGTGATGTACGATGCTAGTCGATTTGAAGATGGAACGATTAGCCGGATGCTGGGTCATTTTGTAACAATGCTTGAGGCGATGTCTGACGACAAGCCGCTTTGCGTCTACGCTACTAATCCTCAGCAACGAATTTCCCAGTTGCCAATGCTAACAGAATCTGAGCAGCAACAGCTATTAGTTGACTGGAATGATACCCAATCTAATTATCCCCAGGATAAATCTATTCATCAGTTGTTTGAGGAGCAGGTGGAGCTTACACCCGATGCTGTAGCAGTGGTGTACGAGAATCAACATCTCACATACCGCGAATTGAACAGCCGTGCTAACCAATTGGCGCACTACTTGAAGTCTTTGGGTGTGAAAGCTGATGCGTTGGTGGGGATATGTGTGGAGCGTTCTTTAGAAATGGTCGTGGGACTATTGGGGATTCTCAAGGCGGGTGGTGCTTATGTGCCACTTAACCCAGAATATCCTCAAGAGCGATTGACCTTCATGCTCGAAGATACTCAGTTATCAGTCATATTGACTCAAGAAAAACTAGTTAATAAACTAGGCGAACGCCTCCGGCGCGGCTTTGCCGAACGCAACGCTAGTGTAATTTGCTTAGACTCAAACTGGGATATCATCAATCAACAAACACAAAATAACCCAACTACCAGCGTCACAGCTGATAACTTAGCTTATGTAATGTACACCTCCGGTTCTACAGGTCAACCCAAAGGTGTGAGCATTATCCATCGAAGTGTAGTTCGACTGGTCAAAGAAACCAACTATATCAACATTTCTGCTGGTGATGTAATTGCCCAAGCCTCAAATCACGCCTTCGATGCTGCTACTTTTGAAATTTGGGGAGCGTTACTCAACGGAGCGCGGTTGGTAGGGGTGAGCAAGGATTTGGCACTTTCGCCCAAAGATTTTGCGGACTTTATGCGATCGCAAAGTATCAGTGTATTATTCTTGACGACTGCTTTGTTCAATCAAATTGCTCAAGAAGTCCCCTCTGCTTTCAATTCACTACGGCATCTTCTATTTGGCGGCGAGGCTGTCGATCCTAAATGGGTTAAAGAAGTACTCAACAATGGTGCGCCGCAGCGACTACTCCATGTTTATGGGCCAACAGAGAATACAACATTTAGTTCCTGGTACTTGGTGCAGGATGTACCAGAAGGCGCGACAACTATTCCCATCGGGCAACCAATTTCTAACACACAAATCTATTTGTTAGATTCCCAACTACAACCAGTGGGTATTGGTGTACCGGGAGAATTATACATTGGTGGAGATGGTCTAGCTAGGGAATACCTTAACCGCACCGAGTTAACACAAGAAAAATTCATCCAAAACCCCTTCGGTGGAAGCAGGGGAGCAGGGGAGCAGTCTTTCCCCTCTGCCTCTTCTGAGCGCCTCTACAAAACCGGAGATAAAGCACGTTATTTAAGCGATGGAAATATTGAATACTTAGGACGCATCGACGACCAAGTAAAAATACGTGGTTTACGGATTGAGTTGGGCGAAATTGAAGCAGTCCTGAGCCAACACAGCGATGTGCAGGGAGCTTGTGTGATTGTGCGCGAAGATACCCCTGGAGATAAACGTTTAGTCGCCTACATCGTAACGCATCAAGACTGTCAACCTACGATGGGTGAAATACGTCAATTCCTCAAAGCAAAGTTACCAGATTACATGATACCTTCGGCAATAGTAATCTTGGAATCTTTTCCCTTGACTCCCAACGGCAAAGTAGACCGCCGCGCCCTGCCAAAACCAGACTTAGACACCGCACTTCTAGAAAAATATGTCGCCCCGCGTACACCCGTTGAGGAAATGCTTGCACTCCTCTGGGCGCAAGTTTTGAAAGTAGAGCAAGTGGGTATTTACGATAATTTCTTTGAACTTGGGGGACACTCACTCTTAGCAACGCAACTGGTTTCACGCATCCGCACTAGCTTCAAAATAGAACTACCATTACGTGAGTTATTTGCTGCATCAACAATTACGGAATTAGCGCCATTCATTCAGCAGTTACAGCAACAGGACTTAGAAATTGCTGCACCACCCATTTTAAGGCGAGCAGAGAATGTAAACTTACCACTGTCTTATGCTCAACAGCGTTTGTGGTTTTTAGACCAGTTCGAGCCGAACAGTGCTTCATACAACATCCCCTTCGGGTTGCGCTTAGTCGGAACTCTTAATGTTGCCGCGCTACAACAAAGCTTAATTGAAATTATTCATCGCCACGAAGCATTACGTACTAACTTTATTACTGTTGATGGACAAGCTGCTCAAATCATTCACAATTGGAGGGAACAAGGAACAGGGAACAGGGAACAGGAAAATATACCTTGGACACTATCAGTTGTTGAGTTAAAGCATTTACCCGTAACAGAACAAAAAACTGCTGCACAGAAATTAGTCCAACAACAAGCACTTCTTCCTTTCGACTTAGAGTCAGAAGCATTAATCAGAGCAACATTACTGGTGCTGTCTCATACAGAACAATGGTTAGTATTGTGTATGCACCACGTTGTCAGTGATGGCTGGTCAATAGGTGTGTTTATCGAGGAGTTACAAGCACTGTACAATGCTTATTCTCAAGGTCAACCGTCACCCTTATTACCACTGCCAATTCAGTACGCAGATTTTGCCTTATGGCAAAGACAATGGTTGCAGGGGGAAGTACTTAACAGTCAATTGAGTTACTGGAAACAACAATTAGCGAATGCACCCACGTTCTTGCCACTACCCACAGACAGACCCAGACCTGCTGTGCAGACTTTCAATGGTGCATATCAAGAATTTACTCTGTCTGGTGAACTAACTCAACGATTGGTGCAGTTAAGTCAAAAGCAAGGGGTGACTTTGTTTATGACTTTGTTGGCGGCTTATAATACCCTGCTTTATCGCTACACAGGACAAGAAGATATATTGGTGGGTTCGCCAATTGCTAACCGCGATCGCACCGAAATAGAAGGGTTAATTGGCTTTTTTGTCAATACCTTAGTCATGCGGACTGAGATATCAGGCGATCGCAGTTTTAACGAATTACTCCCACGTATCCGGGAAATGGCATTATCCGCTTATGCTCATCAGGATTTGCCCTTTGAAATGCTAGTGGAAGCATTGCAACCAGAACGGGACTTGAGCCATACACCACTGTTTCAAGTGATGTTTGTTCTTAATAATGCGCCCACATCTGAAGTAGAGTTGACTGGGTTAAGTGTCAGTGAATTGTCAATAGAAAGTGCGATCGCTAAGTTTGACCTTACCTTAGGAATGCAAAACACTAACAATGGACTCGTCGGGTGGTGGGAGTACAACACTGACTTATTTGATAGCAGCACTATCAAACGGATGACTGGTCATTTTGTGACTCTACTTGAAGCAATTGTGGCGAATCCCCAAGAGCGGATTTCTCAATTACCAATGCTCACAGCATCTGAGCAACAACAATTATTAGTGGAGTGGAATGATACTCAAGTAGATTATCCCCAAGATAAATGTATTCATCATTTGTTTGAAGAACAAGTAGAGCGTACACCCGATGCAGTCGCGGTGGTATTTAAAAATCAACAATTGACGTATCACGAGTTAAATTGTCGTGCTAACCAGTTGGCGCACTACTTACGTTCTTTGGGAGTGTCCGCAGATGTGCTAGTGGGGATATGTGTAGAGCGCTCTTTGGAGATGGTGGTGGGATTGTTGGGAATTCTCAAAGCTGGGGGGGCTTACTTACCGCTTGACCCAGAGTATCCCCAAGACCGTTTGAGTTTTATGCTCGAAGACGCTCAAGTTTCAGTATTACTGAGTCAACACCATCTAGTTGAGAAATTACCAGAACATCATGCGCGTGTTGTTTGCTTAGATACCGACTGGCAAATCATTCCCCAGTCGAATCAACAAAATCCGATCGCTGGTGTGCAAGCTAGTAACTTGGCTTATGTAATTTACACTTCGGGTTCCACCGGAAAGCCTAAAGGAGCAATAAATACGCATCTAGGGATTTGCAATCGCCTCCTGTGGATGCAGCAAGCATATCAATTAACAGAAATAGATTGCGTTTTACAGAAAACTCCTTTCAGCTTCGATGTCTCCGTTTGGGAATTTTTCTGGCCATTACTGACTGGAGCGCGTTTAGTTGTAGCTAAACCAGATGGACATAAAGATAGTGGTTACTTGGTCAACCTAATACTAGAACAGCAAGTTACTACACTGCATTTTGTTCCTTCGATGCTTCAGATTTTTCTAGAAGAACAAGGTTTAAAAGATTGCAGTAGCTTGAAGCAAGTTATTTGTAGTGGTGAAGCACTGCCAAAAGAACTTCAAGAACGCTTTTTTGCTTGTTTAGGGTGTCAATTGCATAATCTCTACGGGCCGACAGAAGCGGCGATTGATGTCACCTTCTGGGAATGTCAACCAGAGAGCAATTTGAAGACAGTGCCTATTGGTCGCCCAATTTCCAATACGCAAATCTACATACTCGACCAAAACTTACAACCAGTACCTGTGGGTGTACCAGGAGAGTTACACATCGGTGGTGCAGGATTAGCAAAAGGATACCTCAACCGCCCAGAGTTAACAGAACAAAAGTTTATCCCTAACCCTTTCAGTGGAAGCAGGGGAGCAGGGGAGCAGAGGAGCAGAGGGGTAAGGGAGCGGAGGAGAAAAATAGTGCAATCTCCAGTTGCCAGTCCTCGCCTGTATAAAACCGGAGATTTGGCTCGTTATTTACCAGATGGCAATATAGAATATCTGGGACGTATCGACAATCAAGTAAAAATCCGTGGATTCCGTATCGAATTGGGAGAAATCGAGGCAGCACTAAGTCAACATAAAGATGTGCAAACATCTGTAGTCATCGTCCGCGAAGACATTCCTGGTGATAAGCGCCTAGTCTCGTACATCGTACTGCAACCAGAGCAGACAACCACAGTTAAAGAACTGCGTAGCTTCCTCAAAGAAAAGCTACCAGACTACATGGTACCAAGTGCGATCGCCATCTTAGAATCTTTACCCCTAACCTCCAACGGCAAAATAGACCGTCGCGCTTTACCAGCACCAGAGCCAAGTGGTACATTATCAGATAAATATGTAGCTCCACGCACGCCCCTAGAAGAAATCCTGGCACTTATTTGGCAAGAAGTCCTAAAAATAGAGCTTGTAGGCAGATATGATAACTTTTTTACCTTGGGAGGACACTCCCTATTAGCCACTT
>NNBV01002573.1_pt1 | contig 17730 bp, 15 predicted proteins | sample 1173771 | NCBI WGS metagenome assembly NNBV01 (sample SAMN07173938, study PRJNA388173) | plant metagenome | isolation source: symbiotic tissue sample KVS11 | place: Norway: Troms, Kvaloya island | reverse complement strand
CCGCTACATTCGTTCTACATTTTAGTAATGAACTTATGCTGGAGACAAAAATCGGGGATTTTGAAGAAGTACTGCTGTTGATCCTGGGGATACTTCCCGAAGAAGAGACCTATGCCTTTCGGATTGCAAAGGAATTCACGGAACAAACGGGGCGCGAAGTTTCCATTGGTGCTATACACTCCACCCTTGATCGCCTGGATAAAAAAGGGTTTGTCAAATCCCAACTGAAAAATTCAGAAGGCAGTCGCGGAGAAAGGCAAAAGCGAATCTTTACAGTCACGGCATTGGGAAAGCGCGTACTGAAAGAGGCGATGGATTTTAAAGTCGGCCTCTGGAAACAACATCCGTTGTTCGCAGCCAGATTCAACTTCAGCTCCTGAAATGAAGAAGCTCCCGCAACCACCAAAATTAGCTACATGGCTGCTCCATCTTTTCCTGCGAGAAGATTTCAGGGCGGATGTTACCTCCGATTTGCTGGAGCAGTACGATGACCAGCTCGCACGAAGATCCGAATGGAAAGCTAACCTGAACTATTGGTACCAGGTAGCTGGTTATTGCAGACCATTTGCATATAAAGCATTCAAACAAAACAACATTAACCCGTTGATTATGTATCAAAGCCACGTAAAGACAACCCTTCGCGGGATGATGAAAAACAAACTTCACTCTGTCATCAATATCGCCGGGCTTTCTATCGGCATTGCTGTGTCGCTCACTATTGGATTGTGGATACTGGATGAGTTGACTTACGATCAGCATTTCTCCAGGTATGACCGCATTGGGCAAGTGAAGCAGACATTGATTAATAATGGGGAGACTCAAATGTGGACTAACCTTCCCTTTCCACTTGCCGAAGAAATACGTCAACAGTATAATGCGGACTTTGAAGAAGTAGCTATGACGTCCGCTCCTTCCGAATGGCTGATCACTAATCCGCACTACAAGCTTTTCAAAAACGGCCTGTTTGCCGAACCCTCTTTCTTAAAGGTCTTTGATGTCACGATGATGGAAGGGGATCATCACGCGCTCAACGATATCTCTTCGGTGATCGTATCGAATACATTTGCCACTACTTTCTTCGGTGATAACGCTGCACTTGGGCAGATGATTAACATTGGTGGTATGGATGTAAAGATTACAGGCGTGTATGAAGATTTTCCTCAGAATACATTCTTAAGTGATATTCAGTTTATTGGCGTGTGGGAGAAAGCGAACCTGCTCTTCAACTGGAAAGGAATGCCTGATCCATGGCGACCGAATATGTTCTTCATCTATACACTGCTTCATCCGGGTGCTGATTTTGAACAGGCATCCGAACGCATCAAAGATGCCAAGCTGAAGAATGTAAACGAACTTCTCGCTAAGAAAAAACCGGCACTCTTCATTCACCCCATGAACCGATGGCATTTACACAGCGAATTTAAAAATGGTAAAGAAGCAGGTGGACGAATTCAGTATGTTTGGCTATTCGGAATTGTTGGTGTGTTTGTATTGCTGATGGCCTGCATCAATTTCATGAACCTGAGCACGGCACGGTCGGAGAAACGTTCCAAAGAGATTGGAATCCGGAAAGCAATCGGATCGCTGCGCAGTCAGTTACTAGGTCAGTTTTTCTTTGAATCAGTGATGACCGCTCTTTTCGCTGCACTCATTGCCTTACTGATTGTATATCTTTCATTACCGGCTTTTAATACCATCGCAGTTAAGAATGTTGCGTTACCACTTACTCATCCGTTATTCTGGCTCTCGTATTTCTCGTTCACGCTATTCATTGGTCTGCTTGCCGGAAGTTATCCCGCTCTATACCTGTCTTCCATAAAAGCAGTAGTTGCGATCAAAGGCGCTTTCAAAGCAGGTGCAGGCACATCGCTATCCAGAAAAATAATGGTGACCATTCAGTACACCATTAGCACGGTATTGATCATTGGCACACTGGCCGTATACATCCAGATTCAATATGCCAAAGATCGGCCAATGGGCTATTCATCCAATGGATTGGTAACTGTGGGAATTAACTCCAATGATGTATATCAGCATTGGGATGCCATCAAAGACGAGATCATGAAATCGGGTGAGGTGATTAATATGGCGAAGGCAGATGCATCTACCACCAATTACTCTTCTTCCAGCAGTGGCTTTTCGTGGAGTGGTAAGGACCCTAACTTCTCCATTGATTTTTCCAACATCGGCATCAGTGATGACTACGGAAGCACTATTCAATGGGAGATTTTAAAAGGTCGCGATTTCTCCAGAGATTTCCCCTCGGATACACTTGCTGTAATCATCAACGAAGCAGCAGCTGATTTCATTGGCTTTGAAAATCCGGTGGGCGAAATCATCCAATGGCATGACACACCGCTCACTATTGTTGGCGTAGTTCGTGACATCATTACCGGATCTCCCTACGAAAAAGAGAAGCCCAATATTTATTACATGTCAGGTGGTGGAGGTGGTGTAGTGATTGCGCGCATCGATCCTCATGCAGTGCCATCGCAAGTATTGGCGCGTATCGAAAAGGTATTGAAGAAATGGGATCCGGAGATGCCCTTCCGTTATGAGTTTATCGATGACGTATATCATCGCAAGTTCGGCAATGAAGAACGTATAGGGCAGTTATCCAGCATCTTTGCAGTGCTTGCCATCTTTATCAGCAGCCTGGGCATTTTTGGATTATCTTCTTTTATGGCTGAGCAGCGTACAAAAGAGATTGGCGTAAGAAAGATTTTAGGTGCTTCGGTCTTCCAGTTATGGAAACTGATGTGTCATGATTTTATCACCCTGATTGCGATTGCCTGTATCATTGCCATTCCTACTGCTTATGTGGCGCTTGGCAGCTGGCTGCAGGGATTTACCTATCACACGTCACTTCCCTGGTGGGCTTTCGCACTAAGTGCATTGACAACTTTAGGTGTGATGATGATTACTATTAGCTGGCATACGCTGCGCGCCACGTGGATAAATCCTTCGCAGAGTTTGCGCAGTGAATGAAGGTGAGGGCGATGGGATTTAAAATCCCTTTTATCAGGGTTCGACATCGCAGATGTCGAACAGCTTAAACAGCTTTAAACGCTTAACAAACAGCTCAATCTACTTCTTTATGGGTTGTGGCCGCAATGCATAGCCCAACTTGCGTGCACGATCAGGGTAATCGGTGATGAAGCCATCCACTTTCCATGCTTTCAGTTCTTCCATATCTTTCACGTCATTCACCGTCCAGGGTATGCAGCGTATCTTCATCGCATGCAGGTAGCTGATCTCTGTTTTGGATAGTAACTTAAACTCAGGACTATAGATAGAAGGGCGGAATCCCAATTTTCTTAAGTTCTGATCGATGGAATTCAGGTTATCGACCAACGCAGCAAGGCGCACTTCAGGATGTTTCTCATGCCAGTACTTCAATACTCTGAAATCAAAAGATTGGATGACTACGCGATCTAAAGGAAGGTATTGATCGATCAATGCAAATACCAGCTCTGAAAATTCTTCGGGCTTAGGATGAAATTCGCCATCGTCTTCCGGATCGCTTTTGATCTCTATATTATAGTCTACTTCATAACGCGAATAATTACGGATGTGATTCTCTACCGTAATAATCACCTCACTCAGCAACGGTTTACTTACTTTGCGTTTCTTTTGCTGAGGAAATTTTTCGTTTCCTTTCGAACCCACATCCCATCGTTTTAGCTGCTCATAGGTCATCTTGTAAATATTGTACTTCTTTTCGTCTTTTGTTTTGATGGGTTCACCTTCCGGATCAAGACTAATGACAGCTGACATATAGGGTTCATGTGAAACCACCACTTGCCTGTCGGCTGTGATGGCCAGATCCATTTCAAGTGTAGTGACTCCGGAATCCAGCGCGGTGATAAAAGCAGGGATCGTATTCTCTGGCATAAGACCACGCGCACCACGATGGCCCTGTACGTCAAACTTTGGAATGAAAATCTGTGCCTGTAAATAAGTACTCATGGCCAGCGCCACGGCAAAAAGTAGTAACCGCATGGCCTCAAATATAGTTAATCGTTAAAAATGCATTCCTATTAACGATTAACTATTCAACTCCATCTCTAATTTCTGATCATCATTCGCATGCCACCGCCTCCCCTGCGGCCGCCTCCACCCATCGGGTTCAGTTGTTTGTTGAGCGAGTAGGTGAAGCTGGCCATCACATAGCGGCCAAGATTATTGGTTGTGGTTTGCTGCAGGTAATTTGAATTCGCTGTTTGTGATACACTTAAGCTCTTGTCTAATAAGTTGACCACACCTAACTTGATCTCACCACTCTTGGCTTTGAACACAAAGCGGGACAACGACATATTCAACATCGGGATGGTCTGACTGAAATCGGTAGTCTGACTATTGTAACGATAGAAGTCGAAAGAAACATTGTACGAATAGTTCTTCAGGAAATTCACATTCGCTTCGGATGAATATGTTTCATTGAGGTAGCGCTGATCTTGTGTGTTCAGGCTATAGGTGGTTTTCTGCTGGCTCAAGTTAGCACTCACGCCAACGGTGAGTATTTCTTTCAGCGTATAATCGTAGCGCACATTGCCACCAAGGGTAAGCGACTTTGAAATATTATCTGCTTCATTCACCATGTTGATTGTTTTAGCGAAAGAAGAACTTGGACCAATGCTGAAGCGACCATTTAACTTCTTGATTGGAAAACCAAGATTAAAATTTCCGTTTGCATTAAAGTTATTATCCACATTCACTGGTCGCGTGGTGCGGATAAACGTTTTTGGATCTACCGATTGTGAATTGCTGATGGCATTGGTGGTGTAGGTTGCATTCACAAACGCAAAGAATCCAATGAAGCGACCCGGATCGAATTGGGTGTAATTGGTGCTGAAGCGATGGGCGTAGCCGGGCTTCAATTCAGGATTACCTACCGAAAGATTTAATGGATCACTGTTGTCTACTACCGGCTGCAACTGTGTGATGCTGGGCTCTGACATGGAAGTTTCATAATCAAAGCGGAAATGTTTTACACTTGAAAAATCATAATTGAAATGAGCCACCGGCAACAGATTAGAGAACGAGCGATTAATGGTGGTGTCTTTCAAAATCAGATTTCCTTTTAGGCGGGTCATCTGGTAGCTGGTACCCACGGTAAGTGAAAACTTGGTGCGGTTGAGTTTAAAATTGGCACCCGGACGATTATACAGATAAGCGCTATTGTATTTATTACTCAACGTATCATTAAACACACGTTGACCATTTCTTATGTTAGTGACTTCCTTATCCACCTGGCTACGATTGGTTCTGAACGCATAGTTCAACTCCAGGTATTTACGATTTCCCAATGGCTCGGTGTAAGCGATGGTAGCACCATAGGTTTGACTTTGATTATCCGTCGTATTTAGCTGATCAATCAGTTTTTCTTTTCCTTCCGTGTAATATTTATTAAGCGAACCCAATGTGCCCTCTGCATCTGAACTGGTTATACCTAAACTAAGATTGGTGGAAACCGTTCTTCCTTTTTTCGCAAAGCGATGGCGGTATAAAAGATTGGAGTTCAGGTTCATGTTTTCGCTGGAGGAAGTGCTTTGTGTATTGCTTTCATTTGCCAGCCTGCCATCCGTAAGCATGGTCTTACTACTGCTGCTCTGATCAATGTCCTGTGTGGTATAAGTAACTGCAGTAGTAAACCGTATGGAATTGGCAGAATCAATCTGATGATCGAGTGCCAGGTTTACACGATGATTGTCACTGGTGCTGTATTGATTACTATTCTGAGTGAAGTTATAGCTACTGTCGTTGGGCAGGTAGTTGATACGATTCACATCCTGCATCACCCTTTGGTTAAGACGATTGAAAAAATAACTGCTGGTGAGCTTGGTGTCTTTACTCAGATCCTTATTAAAATTTAAACCACCGGCATAGTTAGTGTTGATCCCATTCTGGCGGCCGCCAAAATTCATGGGCACGCCGCTTGAGTTATCTCCACCTAATTGAATGCGCACACCGCCGCCGCCGCCACCGCCCATCATCTGTTGTGAACCTCCGGAGAAATTCATGTAATCGTCCAGCGAGAACCCTTGCTCATTAATGTTGTTACCCATTCCTAAAAACGAAAGCTGTTGGCCCTTTCCAAATTTGTTGAGGCTGGCTTTCCCTGTCCAGCGGTCCTTATTTCCTACTCCTGCTGTGATGTTGCCGAATGCTCCGTTGCGTTTCGATTCTTTCAATTCAAGGTTGATGGTTTTCTCACGCTGTCCATCATCTATTCCTGTAAAGGCAGCCTGGTCTGATTTCTTATCGAACACCTGTACTTTCTCCACAGCATCAGCAGGAAGATTACGGGTAGCCAGTTTGGGATCACGCCCGAAGAATTCTCTTCCATCTACGGTAACGCGTTGCACGGTTTCACCCTGTGCCTTAATGCTGCCATCGCTTTGCACATCGATGCCCGGCATACGCTTGAGCAAATCCTCTACGTTGGCATTGGTCTTGGTTTTAAAAGAGCTGGCGTTGTACTCAATCGTATCACGTTTGAAAGTGATAGGAGCTTTATCTCCATGTATCACCATCTCATCGAGCTGATTGGTCTTTGATTTTAATTTTAACTGTCCCATTTCCATAACCGGTGTGGTGAAATTGGAAGGAGAAAGATTTTTGGCATAAGGAGCGAGCCCGATGAAAGTGATTTTCAATTGATAATCGCCTTTGCTTACGTTTTTCAGTTCAAAATTTCCGGTGCTGTTGGTGACACCAAAATTGACCAGCGATGAATCTTTTGGATTCATCAGCATCACCGTAGCCATAGGCATGGGGCTCGATACCGTATCCACCACCTGACCTTTGATGCTGAACTTCTGCGCCAGCGCCAGCTGACTGATGGCAAGGAAAATGAAAAGTAAAAATTTATTATTCATAGTGATTCTGGTTTCTCCTGTAGCGGGGAGATGATGGATTCATTTTTTTATTAATGGGGAGATTTAAGTTGACAGTTAACAAACGTGCAATTGACAATACGTTGACTAATCCGTACGCTTTGTCAATTGCTTATTGTCAACTGTCAACTTGTATTAATTACGGATCATTATGCCACCGCCATTCGCGCGCATCTTCTGCATTTGCTCTTCCATCAGCTTACGAAAGTCGGCCTGTGTAATTTTGGTGCCGCTGGATGGAATCTTGAATTCATTCTTTTTTAATTCTCTTGGCTCTACTTTCGTAGCTACAATTACACGTTCGCCATTGTTGATGTCAATCGCCAGTACGGCACCGGGCAATGTGTTGAATCGCTCGGGGCCAAGGAACGGACGAAGTTTATCTGTGTACCATGCGGTAATCTCTTGTGTTACTTTTCTCACTTCCGGTTCAGGGTTGCCATTTACTACACGCATCGTGCGCACTTCTTCGGTGCTGGTATAATAAGCCTGTCTGCATTCATAACCCAATATCGTTTTGGTATCGGTGCCTAGTTTCCACGGAGACATCTTTACCGAATCCTCGATCAGGTATTCCTTACCACTGAACTCCTGCTTGATTACAATCTTACCCGTTTCCTGATTGAAATACTGCTCGGTGGTAGGCCGCATGAAACGCATCTGCATTCCGCCACCACCGCCCATCGGTTCTTCTTCATCTTCAATCAATGGCTTATAGATGGACTCCGATGCTTTGAAGAACAGTTGCTCTTTGGTAGTGCGGAACTCCGGCATCATGGCTTTCATGTTTTCGCGCTCTGGCGGAAGCCTGCGGTGCATATTAATTTTTTGGTCGTAGGTGATCACACCTTCGGCAGACTGTGCAAATACAGTGCGGGCAGCAGCAATAGATACCAACAGGCCTATGGCAATTACTATTCGTTTCATGGTCTTAGGGTTTTTAAACATTACTTGTGTTTCCTTAAGCAAATGTACGGGCAGGCAGCACACCGATGGGTTAATCAATATGAAAGTAAGGTTAATTAAGGTTAAAGCCGTGCCCAAGTGAGCTGAAAGCCTCTTATTTTTGTATCAACAACGCACCACGCTAAACGTACACGTGACCAGAGCGTACGAAAGCAAAATCAATTATGAAGCAAACCAAAAAATCATTTTCACTTTTCCTCATGATCAGCAGTATTGTGCTGCTGCTGGTATTGCAGGCGTTGTGGATTATGAATTCATACGAACGTGTTTATCTTGATCTGAACAGAGATGCTAATATTCTTTTGCGCAGCACGGTGCTGGCCTTACGCGATTCATCCATGGCCCGAAAGATAGAGCGTGTGCCGAATGACAGTACAGAGAAAAAAGAATTTTCTTTCCGCCACTTTACAGATACACTTTCGCTAGCATTAAAAGATCCCAAACAAATAAAAGAGATAAAGGTCAACACAGCCACTTCGCAGGTGCAGGTGTACATCGCCAGCACGCAGCCCAACAAAGATTCCATCAAGGCGTTTATACAACCCCTGGCTACCCGCTTCACCGAAGCACAGTTTTCAGACGGCGGTAAATTCATTATACGCATGGGACCGGACTCACTCTCGCAGGACACTCTTCGCTATCACTTTCAAAAAGCCATTGACAAGGCTAACATTGCCGCCACATTCAGCATAAAAGAATTCTCTTCCATGCCTCCGCCTCAGGAGTTCAACACGCACCGCAGAAGGTTTTTCAGAGACAACGATGAGCACGCACCGCCAGCAAAACCAAATGTGCTCTCCGATAGTCTTGCTTCGGACTGGGTACGCTACAATCCCTTTCATCATTATTCCATTGTGTTAAGTTCGTTTCGGCCAATGCTGGTTAAAGCCATTGCACCACAGTTGCTCTTCTCCCTTTTTCTTACGGCAATTACCATGGCTGCTTTTATTGTATTGTATCGGAACATTCGCTCACAGCAGCGGCTGATGGAAATCAAAAACGATTTCATCAGCAACATGACACATGAACTAAAAACACCTATCGCCACCGTAAGTGTTGCACTGGAAGCACTGAAGAATTTCAATGGCATGGATAATCCTAAACTAACTGCTGAATACCTCGACATCGCACAGCACGAACTCAACCGGCTCACCCTGCTTACAGATAAAGTATTAAAAACATCGTTGTTTGAAGAACAAGGCATCAGTTATGTGCCGGAGCAGGTAGATATGGCAAAGACGATTGAGCAGGTGCTGAGTTCAATGAAATTAGTGTTTGAAAAGAATAAAGCCTCTGTCAGCTTTACGCGACAAGGAAGCGACTTCCACATCACGGGTGGTGCCATTCACCTCACCAATGTGATTCACAACCTGCTGGAGAACGCGCTGAAGTACAGTAAAGCATCTCCGGTTATAGCGGTGACATTGAAAGACAATGAAAAGGCAATCACGTTCTCCGTGCAGGACAATGGCATTGGCATCTCGCCTGAATACAAAGGAAAGATCTTTGAAAAATTCTTCCGTGTCCCTACCGGTGATGTACACACGATTAAAGGATATGGACTCGGATTGAGTTATGTTGACTCGGTGGTGAAGAGTCATCAGGGTAAAATTGAAGTAGAGAGTAAATTTAGTGTGGGCAGCACTTTCATGATTACATTACCAAAGAAAAACAATAAGTAACAGCAACAGCCGTGGCGAAAACTAAAATTCTATATGTGGAAGATGAGCCATTTCTGGGCCGCATTGTAAAGGAAAGCCTGGAGAGCCGTGACTATGAGGTACACATGGTGACGGATGGAAAAGAAGTGATCGATAAATTTAAATTGGTACACCCAGACATCTGTGTGCTGGATATTATGCTTCCTGTTAAAGACGGCTATTCTATTGCACAGGAGATTCGTCAGCTCAACAAGGAAACACCTATCATATTTGTGACGGCCAAAACACAAACCGAAGATCTGATCAAAGGCTTTGAGGTGGGTGGCAATGATTACCTGCGCAAACCGTTCAGTATGGAAGAGTTGATTGTGCGCATCAACAACCTGCTTCATCTTACTAAGAAAGCAAATGATGCCCTGCCTGATACGATTGCTATCGGCCGGTTTGAATTTGCACCTAACCGCTATGAGTTAAAGAAAGGTAACCAGGTGCGGAAGCTATCGCATCGCGAAGCGCTGTTGTTGCAGATATTATGTGAAAGTAAAAATGCTACCGCCAGCAGAAAAGATATGCTCATGCGCGTGTGGGGCGATGATTCGTTTTTTAATTCACGCAACCTGGATGTATACATCACCAAGCTGCGCGACTTATTGAAAGAAGATCCATCAGTAGAGATTATTACGATTAAAGGTGTGGGGTATCGGTTTGCGATTGTGTAAAAAAAAGAGACCACCTTACGGCAGTCTCTTTAAATTCATCGCAACCATTTCTTTGTAATGGGTTAAGATCTTTTTCCACCACCGATGAAGAAACCAACCTTCACACCGAGGTAATTGTTTTTGGTTTCACTCTTTCCATTAGTCGGTACTCCATTTGAGGTGTAAGAAAAACTATTCGTACTTTTTCCAATAATGTTATACTCGATATTCATGGTGAAGTGACTTGCATCGAAACCAATGCGTGGATAGAATCCAAACTTGGTTCCACCTGAAACAGCATCAGAAGTACTTGATGAATTATTGTTTCCTGAGCTTGCAAAGGAATAGCTTGCAGATGCTAAGCTATAAAGGCCAAGTCCTGCTCCTACAAAAGGTCTGAATCCCTTATTGGAAAAATAATACTGACCATTTACTGTATATGATCCACTGGCAGAAACACTACCACTTCCTGCTGAAGTGGTGTTTGATATAACGTAAGTTGTACCTCTCAGCATGATGGCTGTTTCCAGTCTCAGGCCTAAAGCAATCGCATCAGAGATTCTATAAGATGGCTCCAGGTAAAATAACACACCACCTTTTGCTCCATCACCTTGCGGAGAAGCATAACCAAGACCGAGACCTACGCGGAAGGGCTTAAACTCAGAAGATTGTGCAAATGCCGCAGCAGATGCCAACATCACCATGGATAGTAAAAACAGTTTTTTCATAAAATTGGGTTAATTAATGATTTAAAACGTTTGCGAAAATACATAAAGCGTGCCAATAAAATTCATGCTGCTTTTCTAAGTCCATTTTAATAACTGCATCACGGTGGCACTTACTGTTTATTTAAGGAAATTTGCGCGAAAACACGGTACTATATTAAAACACACATGAGCTTTACGGAAGGAATATTAGCACAGGAGTATTTTAACAACACGCTAGGCGATTACCTCATCGCACTAAGCATCATCGTACTCGGCACGTTAGCCATCTCTATCTTCAAACGCACTATTCTCAATAAACTAAAGAAACTAGCTGCACTAAGTGAAACCGACCTCGATGATCTCGTCATTAAAGAGGTAGACAAATTCATTCTTCCCATTGTGGGTTTTCTTTTTGTCTACTGGGGTATCAGCTACCTGGTATTATCAGTGAAAGCGTCCCATGTGATAGATGGTATTACTTCTGTGATCATTGCCTTCTTTGCCATACGGCTTATATCAAGCACGCTGCAAATTATTCTTGAATCGCGCATACGCAAACAGGAGAATGGCGATGCCAAAATAAAACAGGTGTCCGGCCTCATGATCATTATTAACATTGTGATCTGGGTACTCGGTTCTGTATTCCTGTTTGATAACCTGGGCTACAACGTATCGGCCTTGCTCACCGGCGTGGGTATAGGTGGTATTGCGATTGCCCTTGCTGCACAGAATATCATTGGCGATTTGTTTAACTACTTTGTTATTTTCTTTGATAAGCCTTTCGAAGTGGGTGACTCCATCAATGTGGACGATAAGAACGGCACTATTGAATATATCGGATTAAAGACCACACGACTGCGTGCCAACACCGGAGAACAAATCATTATTGCCAACAGCGACCTTACCAAATCGCGCGTGCATAACTTCAAGCGGCAGGAAACACGCAGGGCGCAATTTACGATTACAGTAACGTACGATACTACCAACGAAAAACTGGAACATATACCTGAGCTGATAAAGACCATTATCACCAGTACCGAAGATACCCGCTTTGATCGTGCTCACTTTGCACGCTTCACCGAATACGGGCTGGTGTTTGAAGTAGTCTATTTTGTTACGGTAGCTGACTATGTGCGCTATATGAACATACAGCAATACATCAACCTAAAGCTCATTGAGGTATTCAAAGAAACAGAAATCCAGTTTCTTATCCGGCAGATTCAAGGTTGAAAATTTAGCTCCGGCTGGTTGCCTTGCAGGAAAGCGGGTAGCTGGCCTGTAACAAGCAATGTTGCTTCATAAACGAGGGTTTTTATGAAGCGTTCTCTCATGGGCTATGGGGTGTATCGCATGCGCCATGAACCAACAATGAAGCAAACAGGCCTGTTGAAGCATGAATATGGCTAAATAATGAACGGATAATGGATGTCCATCGCATGAATGATGATAGCGCATCGCATACCAATCTAACGAACATCGCATGCTACAGGCCTGCTACTGGCCAGCTACACTGATGGAAGTTATTGTGATAGAATGTTGCTTTTCATAATTTGAGTTATTGTGAGCAAATTGAGTTTATCTTTAATTTGTGATGAAGATGCAATTCGGACGATGACTACAATCAAAGAAGTAAACAAGGGAGATGTACTAACCTTCAGGGGTTTAGACAATCAATACAAAGCGATTCTGTGTTCCAGTTGCTATAGAAAGAAAAGCCCACACAATTTTACGTTTGCTGCATTAACATTTGATAACAAAGACAAACCTTCTCTGGAGGACATTTACGACACTGATTTTTATGGAATTGGAAATATCAAAGATGACCACTTTCAATACTCTCCGTCTGAACGCGAAAAAATCTGGGCAACACATCCTGAAGTGAAACCATACAGTCTTGGATCTTACGGACTATTCATCTGGAGAAAAGACTTTATGAAATTCAGGGATAAAGTTGAACTAATAGGCAACCTGGATATTATTGACAACCTTGACAAGAATGGAAGAAGCGGTGTGAATGCCAGTGACTGGACTTTTTTAACTGATTTCTTTACTCATAATTACAAGAGAGTTTTAGAAGAACGAGGACAAAAGACATTTAAAGTCCGATCAATAATTCGGGACATGCCGTTTGTAGGTTTTCCAAATGGATAAAACAGTCTTGCACTGATACCTGAATTTCAAAACAATTTGGGTCACCCAATGAGATAACACTAAAAATACGTTTCGCATTCAGCCACTATAATTGTCGCATTCACACCGTAGAGATAACATAGGCGTTGACGAAATTTATATCTCCATAAAATAACAATAGCTAATGAGAAAAATAATTGTTCTATCCATGATTTCATTAGACGGTGTAATGCAAGCACCCGGTGGACCTAAGGAAGATACATCAGGTGGTTTCAAATATGGTGGTTGGACGGCACCGCTTGGTGATAAAATTTATAATAAAGTGGTGCAAAAAGAAGTGCAGCCTGCCGATTATATTTTGGGCAGAAAAACATTTGAGATCTGGGAGCACTACTGGCCTGAGCATGCCAGCTTCTGGCCAGGCATTAATGAAGGAACAAAGTACGTGCTGTCAAAGACCAGGAAAAAGTCAGCCTGGAAAAATTCTGTCTTTATCAACAGTGTTGCCGCTATTAAAAAAGTAAAGAAATCAAAAGGTGCTGACCTTCAGGTTTGGGGAAGCAGCAAGCTCATTCAGCTGCTATTCAAAAATGACCTGGTGGATGAGCTACGACTCAAAATTCATCCGCTGACTTTGGGTAAAGGAAAAAAGTTGTTTGACAATGGTGCGATTCCGGCAGCGTTTACATTAACCGAAAGCATTGTTACAACTACGGGAGTAATCATTGTCGCTTACAAGCGAGCTGGAAAAGTGAAGACGGGTAACGCTGGGGTTTAACGAGATATTAATCTGACAGCAGTTTCCAGTAATCTACAATGAGACAACCTCTCATAACTCAACTATCCGTTGTTTGTTCATCTCTATGAATTTACTTACTTTTAACGTCAGTAACGCGTGACGACACTATGATAGTTTCTTTCGGCTCCAAAGAGACCAGAAAAATCTGGGAAGGTGAAAGAGTTAAAGGATTCACTATTGACTTGCAGGAGATTGCAAGGCGGAAATTGAGAATGCTGAATAATTCACAAAACATTGCAGATTTACAGATTCCACCATCGAATAGATTAGAGAAGTTGAAAGGAAATTTGAAGGAGTATTATTCGATAAGGATCAATGATCAATGGAGAATAATATTCAAATGGGACAAAGGGAATGCTTCAGACGTGGAGATAGTTGACTACCATTAAAAAGTAACAAAAATGAAAAAATTACGAAATATTCACCCGGGAGAAATTCTTCAGGAGGAGTTCTTACTTCCCTTGGGGCTAAGTGCTTATAAGTTATCAAAAGACGTTGGAATACCTCAGACAAGAGTTTCAGAAATCATCAAAGGAAATAGACGAATAACTGCAGATACCGCATTAAGGCTTTCGAAATATTTTGGCAATTCAGCTAAATTCTGGCTGGGACTTCAGGACGACTTTGACATCGAAGAAGAAGAGCAACTTAAATCAAAAGAGTTGGGGTTGATCGTGCATTATCAAAGCAGTGCGGCATAAATCGACATAAAAAAATTACCCATGAGAGCATTTATGATGCGATAGCAATAACAGAGTTAAAATCACAAAAACATTTACAGTTTTAAAAGAAAGTACAGTTTTAAAAAAATATGAGAATACGTAGCTGAACTAATTCTAATCACAGTAAAATTCATAACTCATTGCTCAATTAATCATAAAGGTTTTATCAACGTAAACACAGATAGCTGAATGAAAAACAAAAAACTAAATGAACTGAGCAATGAAGAATTGCTAAAGAACGAAAAGAGTTTGAAAGTAGTCACCTACATGCTTGCAGGTGCCATATTGGTATTATTTGCTGCGGGAATATTTTTAACATTCAGGAAAGGCTTCAGTGCTTTAAGTGTTATTCCCATTGCTCTGTTTCCCATTGTGATTTTAAATCTCAACTCGTTGAAAGAAATAAAAACAGAAATAAAGAGCAGGAATTTATCCTGATAAAAGATATACTTCTTTCCAAGCGTGGGGCACCTGATGGGAAATGACGGAATACAATAATTGCACGTTACGAAAACAGAAAGACCTGCCTAATTTTAAATTAAGCAGGTCTTTTCTTTTTTTTTGGTGACCCCGCTGAGGATCGAACTCAGGACCCACAGATTAAGAGTCTGTTGCTCTACCAGCTGAGCTACGAAGTCATTTACAGGCTGCAAAAATAATAGTTTCTTCCTTATTCACCCATTTTATTTTAAAACAAATAAGCGCACATCGGGCACGTGCAGATTGAAGAATCCATAGCCGCCATCCACGTTTGTGGGATAATTGGTGGGTTCGCTTGCAAAATCTGCAATATTATAGCGGTTGTCGTTGCGCAATTCCAGAAAATCATAGTACTCCTTATCGATGTTGGATAAGAAAACCGCCACGGTATCGCCAACCGAATAGTCCTGGAAGAAAACTTTAAACTCTTCCTGGAAATACCGGCCATCAAAGTCGGTGTCCGCCGTAAGCCTCGTAAATACCCGCGGACTCAACAGCGAACTGATGGTCTGTGTACGTGAAAAACGCTGCACATTCACCATGTAATAATTCTTTCCTGCCGGATCATTCAAACTATAATCAATAGAAGCCAACGAATCATACCCATTGGAATACACACTGGCGTTGGCCGATTGAAATTTGATTTGCTGCTTTACCTGCGAGGTGGCCGATACCTCACCTAATGAATCGGTCACTACATGCAGCGTGTACGTTGCCCCTGTAGCAAGATCTGAGGTTACACCTCCATATAATCCATTTCCTAAATTAATAAGTGTATCAATCTGCTCATTATAGTGAAGCGTCACTTTTGCGTCATTAATTATAATCTGTGCCAGCAGTGCTTCCGCATCCGAGTCTCTGCCTGCATCCAGCGCTCCTATACTTTTTGTAATCAACACGACCAGTCCCTGCTCCGGAACAATCTGTGATGACACTACAATTTTAGTTTCCAGTTTTGGCAATTCGCCAACAGGCAATGGCTCAGGCAAACAAGCTGAGAGTGCCAGCGCGATCATTACCATTGCAACAATTATTTTCGCCATCTTCATTGCACTAAAATTTAAAACCATAACTCACAAAAGGCAGCAATCCAAAAAGTCCGGGTTGCTCATAGCGGTATGAACCATCTCCGTTTGATTCAATGGAAATACCATAAGGCGTTGCCCGGTTGTATACATTGTACACTCCCGCAAACCACTCACTCTGAAATTTCTTTCCGGGCTTCGATCGGAATTTTACACCCAAATCCAACCTGTGCGTATCGGCCAGCTTTACTGAATTCATCGGTGCATACACAGGTATCAGTTGTATACCTGCCAACGTAGGCGCAGGTATAATGTACTGACCAATGATTGGTGTGAACCGCGAACCGGATATAAACTCAAACACGGCAGAGAATGACCACCGCTTTGCTAACTCATAGTTCAATACAATACTTCCATTGTGTCTCCGGTCGTAGCGCGATAGAAACCATTCTCCATGGTTGATCTCATCGTATTGGCGAAGTGATTTTGAAAGGGTATAACTGATCCAGCCGGTTAGTTTACCTGCTTCTTTTTTTACTAATACTTCAAGTCCGTATGCTCTTCCTGCACCTTGTATCAGTTGTGCTTCAAAATCAGTATTCAGAAAAAGATTGGTGCCTTCGCGATAACCAATGAGCTTGTTCATGTTTTTATAATATCCCTCCACGCTGATGAAAATATTTTTCTTCGGAATAATTTTCTGCAAGGCAAGCGTAAACTGATCGGAAGTTTGCGGTTTTACATTGGCCGTAACCGGATACCAGATATCGGTAGGGAAAGACACGGCAGCACTGGATACACGATGCAGGTATTGCGCCATGCGCGAGTAGCTTGCTTTCACTACAAGATGTTCAGTCCATTGATAGCGGAGGGCAGCACGGGGTTCCGGATTGGTGTACCATTTATTCTGAACAAAAGCAGATGAAAAGCGAAGCCCTGCACTCCACGACCAGTCTTTACTCCATTGCCCATCGGCCTGCACAAATGTGCTCGACTCTAAACTGGTTTGTGATTGAGTAGAACTGCTTTGCAATAGCTCTGATATCTCACCCGATGTATCAATGATATTCGGGCTCACTTCATGATGTGCCATTTCAATACCGCCCGTAAAAGATACTCCTCCTATCGAATCCAGACGAAGCGTCCATTTGCCACCCAAGTCATTAATAGCAGAGTTCACAAACAAGCGGCTGTCTTCAAATGTATTCTGAATGGAGTAATTAAACTTTGTTCTGTAAAGCGATAAGGTGGAACGTACATGAGGTTGTATTTGTCTTTTCCATAATAAAGTCTGCGAACTATTGGCAATAGTGAAATTGGTAGAAATATTCCGCTGTCGTGCAGAGTCACGTGGTACTCGCGAGTAATCCATCAGGTCATTACCATTGTAATGTGTGATCTCCACTTCATCTTTGGCAGATGGCCGCCAGATGGCTTTGGCATTGAAATCATAAAAATAATAAGGCAACGACTGGTTCACTGCTTTCAACACCTGATCGATGTAGGTTCTTCTACCGGCTACCCACACATCGAGTTTATTTTTAACGATGGGCTGCCGTATCATCAATCGCGAAGCAAGCAAACCAATATTGCCCTGCACATGAGTGCGCTGTGCCATAGTTGATTTTGTATTTATATTAAGT